>Ga0222713_10000425_pt1 | contig 47686 bp, 51 predicted proteins | sample C33_649DmetaG_FD_165061 | JGI IMG/M metagenome (GOLD analysis project Ga0222713, IMG submission 165061) | Estuarine water microbial communities from San Francisco Bay, California, United States - C33_649D | ecosystem: Environmental > Aquatic > Marine > Unclassified | place: USA: California... | reverse complement strand
CTCTTTCTACCATAGTATAGTTTGGTCCAATAGGCATCAAACTATCGTGCCAAGGCATTTTAAAATCAAGAGCTTCACCAGAAACAGGAACAATACCTGCTAAATGAAAACTCCCTTTATTTGTCCTGTTTTCTGTGTCAATTTCGAGCATGTTTTATACATCACATAGTTAGTTGTTTTTTTCTCTTCAAAAATATCTTTGATTGTTAGATGGGTCATGGATTTAACATTATCCCAATCATGATATAAATGTGGTTTTTCTTTAACGACTTGTCTGTCTATAAACTCATATTTAATTGGTCTATAGTTTTTAACACCATTAGGACGATAACCATTATTTTGTCCCTTCATGTTGTATTTTTTGAAGATACTTTTTAATGTAAACCGCAAGATGTAATCAGTCAAGTCATTTTGTAATTCTGTTTGACCACTTACATAAGAGATTAAACAACCATCAGCGGGACGATTTCCACCAGCTTGTAAAAACCATAATTTATTACCATAATCCCATTCTGTTTGAACCATAGTAAAATCAAAGTTAATCATAAGAAAATGAAATATCATCCAATCGTATACAATAAGCCTTTTATTCATTTTATAGGCTCTTGCTAAACCTTCTACGCCTTCATCATCAAACAACAAGATTTCTTTTGGTTGTAATTTTATTAATCTATTGTTTTGAGTTGTTATTTTAACAAGTTCATCATCTATTCTTAACGTCTGTATATTTGTGCATGGTAATAAACCAGACATAGATAATGAAAAGAATAATTTGTTCCATACTTCTAACTTGCTGGAACCTATAGTTAACTCACCTTCACTTGTTTTAATCGTTCTTGGTATGTTTTCATGGTCTAATGCACCCCAAAAATTATCATCAACTTCTAAAGCTTCAAATTCTGTTGGAACTTTAGCAACCGAATAAAACAAAGGCAACCCGTGAAGATAAGCATAAAGCAAACCTTCAAGGGTCGAACCTATTACTATTTTATCGTATTTATGTATTTCTTTTTTCATCAAGAATACGACGATAAGCTGCTACTGTCTTTGGATATAGATCGCTTACAATCTCCAAACAAGCTTGAGCTACAACTTGAATTTCCCACTGTGCGCCTTCATGGGTTCTAAGGTCAATAAACTTAAGTAGATTACCAAGATTTACTGTTCCATAATATTCAGTATAGAGATTTTGTGGAAGAACGCCCCTTGCTTGCTCACGACAAACACCAAGTTCCATCAATTTATTGTATAGCTTTACACTATCTTCGTGATGGTCCTTAAGTGCGTCACTAACCCTACGTCCTTGAATCCACTGATCTGGTTCTTCTACCCAAGGATTAATTAGGTTTTCATTATTGCTGGCTTGTCGATTTGACTTGTGTTGCGTTCTAAATTCTTCTGGTTGGTAGAACTGTAAGTTTTCTTCAGTATATCGCCTTGATATCTCATTATAAGACCAAGTGCGATGCCTGTGATGTTGAGAACGAACATACAGAGGAACTTTAAATCTAAAAGTTACAAGACAGTGTTCCAATACAGAAGTATGTTTATGGCGAATAAGATAATCAATAAGTTTTTCATCCTTATCATCTAGCTCTTCTTTGTGCTTCCCAAAACTTACACGCGCTGAATTAACAACAGTAAGATCTGAACCCATACTTTCTACAAGTTCAACCTTACCAATTCCATCACCATATAACTCAATAGATTTCATTTATTCCTCTTTATTTAAGGGACCGTCTGCTGGTGGTTGTGCTTTAGTTCCAAAATAATACGCAAACACCATTAAACAAGTTTGTTGGATAAATTCCAGAACTTTAAGTGACTCTTGACCGTTTAGAAGTTCTGTTGAAGGTCCAGCAACAATCTTATCAGCTACAAATACGCCAGCAATAAGAGCAAACATAGTTGTAACAAATTGTGTAAGTGCTGAATGATCTGAACTTGCCCTACGATAGATATACTGAACTAATCCAATTACACCTGTTACGATTGCTACTGCAAATACAATAGCAATCATAGTTGTTCCATAAGTATCGTATAAGCTTGGATATTCCCTATCATTTATTACATTTGAAGCTTGAACAGTAGAAGAAGTAAATTGGTTCTCTTCGCCCACTTCTAGTGCTGGCATTTCTTCTGGTGGTAATGCTGGTTGTTCTACAATAGGATCCATATTATTCCTCACTAATAAGGTTTTTGCTTACAAGTGTATTATGACTTTCAACAAGCTGGTCCATATTAATTTTGGACTTTGAAAGACGATAAGCTTTTACAGCACTTTTAATGTCTTCTTTGGTAAGCCAACCCTTCTCTACATAATCTTTACGAAGGTCTTTTGCTTGCTCCTTAAATGGTTCAATACAAGCCTCAATTGAAGCAAGCTGACGGATGTAGCTTGCGATATTATCTTCTTTGGACGTTACGACTTCTTGAGACATTTTCACTCCTGTGTGACTGTTGCTATAACATAGTTTTGTGTAACTAGAAAGTGTTTTTGACCTTCTAATTCAATTTCTTCAATCATATGTGATGGAACCAAAATTAAACTTTCTGGTTTATACTTATCAGTTGAATCTTCAATAACCCGCATAACTTTGTATGGGTTTTCCTTTTCCTTGTAATCAGTTGGAAGAAGGAAAGCTTGCTTGGGTTTCTCTTCTATAACCTCTAGGGGTTCGATTAGCAAGTAATTGTTTCGTGGGGATAAATAATACATTATGCACCTAATAACCTTTTGTTTAATTCATATTCTTCTTTGTCTAAGAAGTTTGTAACTCTTTTTTCACAGTATTTGCAGATAAAGTCAACTCTTATAGTATTGTTGATTTTTGCTTCTATATATCCTGTTGGTATCCAAAAATGTGTTCTGCTATTTGGATCTGAGCTTACACATTTTTTGTTTTGTTCTAAAGCTGGGACTAAATGATTACATTTTGCAGACATAAATAACCTCCATATTAGTCATAGTAAACTAACCAATATGGAGGCTATCGTCAAGCTTTTAGATTAGCCGCACTTTGAATTTCCACAGTCAGCACAAGTAGCACATCCATCTTGGTAAATCAAGTTAGTTGATCCACATTCTGTGCAAGTTTTTACTCCTGTGGCTTTTGTTCCATCTGGGACATAGTGTTTTAGAACTCTTGCAATTGAACGAGCAAACGAGAACATATCTGCATCTTGCTCTTTCTGCATTTGTTCTACAACATAGTTAATTGGAGCACCATGACGAAGTGAAAGAGAAAGTAAACGGGTAAAGGTTGAGTAATTTGGATTATCAAATACTTTTGAAACATCTTTGACAGTCAAATCATCAACTACTAAATCATAACGAGCTTGATTTTTACCAGTTGAAACTTTTAGAAGTTGTCCTTTCTTTGCGTTCTTTGGAAGGTCTACAATTTTATTTGCTCCTCCAAGAACTTCGTAAGGTTTACCATCCATTAGACCAACAAGAATTGTCCATTTCTCTCCCTTAATTGTAAGGTTGTGAATATCAGTTTCAAGTGTTGTTGGACGTTTTGGAGCATTATGTTGTGGGAATTCTTCTTTTTTTGTCTCTGTAATTAAGACACCATCACGGGAACCATCAACATAAACTGTAACGCCTTTTAAGCCGTGTTTCCAAGCAAGTTGGTAAAGTTCTGCGACTGTCTCTGGTGTAGTTCCTTTTGGAAGGTTGATTGTAGAAGAAATTGAATGATCAATATGTTTTTGGATTGTTCCTTGAATTTCAACACGACGCTTCCAATCGATTTTGTCTGACTCAGTAAAGAAATCTGGCACTTCATCAGTATTAAAGAGTTTCAAATATTCTTGAACATTTTGATGGTAAACTTTATATTCAGTCCATTTGTCTCCAACTGCATCTACGAATGTTGCAGTTTGATCTTGCTCATTATGAGAAAGTTTACGACGACGAATATAGAAATTACGGAATACAGGTTCAAGACCAGAAGAGGTTTGAGACATAATTGAAACAGAACCTGTTGGAGCATTTGTTAGAATACTAATATTTCTGCGTCCAAATGTCTTAATTGCATTTTGAATTTCACTTGGAAGAGATTTGATGAAAGCATTATCTTTTTCAAGTTCCCAATCAAATACAGGGAATGAACCACGTTCTTTTGCAAGCCAAACAGATTCACCATATGCACTTTCTTTTAGTGTGCGATAGATTTCGTCAATCATCGCAAGACCAAGAGTAGAGTCATAAGGAATTTGTAGACAAGCCAAAGCATCAGCTAATCCGTGTGTTCCAAGACCTGTTCTACGTCCGTCCACACAAGCTCTAAGAAGATTAGTCCAAAGCTCTTTTTCGTCTGGTGTATCGCAAGCGTTTAGAATCTTTGTAAGCTTCTCAATTTCAAGCTCAATAAGATCGTCGGACAAACGCATAGCACGCTTAGTGACTTTCTTAAAGAGATCAAAATTAAATCTAGCATCATTCGTAAATGAATTCTCTACAAATGATTTAAGGTTCACAGAAACAAGACGGCAACTATCGTAAGCTGAAAGAGGAATTTCGCCACATGGATTAGTAGTTAGTGTCTTAAAACCATGATCTTTGTAGCTTTCTGCTGGCAAGAACTTCTCAATATTACCCCACATCAAGAGTCCTGGTTCTGCTGTTTTTGTCGCGGAATCAACAATATCTTTCCATAACTCTCTGGCTCTAATGTTTTTAGTATAAGTAGGAACAGCGGAATCAACAGGATATCGCAAAGTAAAATCTTGATCTTGCTCCACAGCTTCCATGAAATCGTCTGAGATTCTAATTGAGACATTTGCACCTGTTACCTTTGTTAAGTCATGCTTCATCTTAACGAATTTAAATACATCTGGATGTCTTACATCAATTGAAATCATAAGAGCACCACGACGACCATTTTGACCAATCATTCTACAAACATAGGAGTAGAAATCAGCAAATGACCAAGCACCTGTTGTAGTGCCTGCTGAGTTATTTACAATCATACCTTCTGGGCGTAAATTAGTAATATCAATACCAACGCCACAACGACGCTTAAATAGATTGGCAAGATGTTTACCAGAATCCATAATTGATGAAACATTATCTTCTGGTGAAGCAACTACAACACAATTTGATAGTGATGCTACTGTCTCGTTATTACCAATTCCATACATAGGAGAACCTTGTGGAACGATATAACCAAAGTTTTTAATATCATTATAAATTGTATCGTAATCTAATGCTGTCTCACCACCAAACTTTGCTTCAATACGAGCAAATTCTTTGGCTATACGTTGGTGCATTTGATCTGGGTTTGACTCCAAATACTTACCATCTTTAGTTTTTAGGGCGTATTTTGTTGTAAATACGTTACCTGCCAATTCGTCACCATTAAAATAGGAAACGCTATTAGCATTAACCTCTTCTTTACTATACATCTTCGTTCTCCGTTTTCTTTTTCTTATATTTAGAATATTTCTTCTTTAGGTTGTCTTCTTGTTCTTTTGAACTTTTAACCATTATATCCGATGGTGTCTCTCCTGTCGAGGGCAATACTTTAATCTTGACATTAGAAGTATCCATGAAGATTGGATAGACAAGACCATCTGGACCATTACGGTTTTTAGCTACAAAGATACGACCAGAGTTAGTGGTTTTATCTTCAACAGTTCGTGACACAGAGAAAATAAAATCTGCTACGAAGCACTTGTTAAATGCTTCGCTAATGCTTTCCATAGTAATAACTTCTGCGTTTAGACCAGAACGATTTGTTTGTGATGCGGTCCAAACAGGGCAAGTATTCTCTTGGGCTAATCCTCGTAGCTCCTCATAAATAGTTTCAAGTTCCTGTCTCTTCTCCTTTTGATTAGAAATAGGACGAAGAAGATCACCATAGTCAACGATGATCATATCTGGTTTGATGCCCTTAATTTTTAGCTTCTCAAGATGAAGCTTTAGAGTATTTGTAGAAGCAGATTTGGTAGGATATTCCTTAACAATTAGTTTTCCAGCAAGTTCTTGGACTGATTGGAAAATCTGCTCCTTAAATGAAAACAGATTCTTCAATTCAATACCCGTAAGACAACTATCGTAACGTGAAGCAACAACTGAATCAGCAAGCTCTAGGGTATAGTGAACTACGGTTTTGCCAGCCTTAATCGCCTCCGTTCCAAGATGGACAAGAACCATCGATTTACCAGCACCTGTAGGAGCAATTACAACTCCAAGCTCTCCTGTTCCAAGACCACCCTTACAGATAGAATCAATTTCAGCCCAACCCATAGAGAGTGGATTACGAGATTTAAGTTGGAATCGCTTTTCAAAATCTACAAGATAATCATAACCAAAGTCAGATGTGGTGCCAAGCTTTAGAGCTTCGTTAATAGTTTTAGAAATTTCATCAAAAGAAGCAGTTTGAAGAAGCTTTACCGACTTCAACATAGCTTCTTTTAGCTTTTGCTTTTTACAGAAATCAAGTGAGGTTTCCTTAACAAAATCCGCACCATCTGGTTCTTTATCGTGAATACGGGCAAAGTAATCACGAACTTGCTTTTGGACTGTCTCGTTCTGATCTTCAAGACCTGTGCGAACAAGCGTAGTCATAATATCAAACGTAGGATGAATCTTATATTTGTCTTTATAACTAAAGATAAGATTTACAAATGCTTGAAGATATTTAAGTTCAAGAAATTCTGTTGAGAACACTTCACGAATTTGATCGCTAAAAGGTCTATCAAGAAGAATCAGTTGAACCAGATTTTCTTGAAATGCGCGGCCAAAACGACTGAAATCGTTCTTTTCTGTTGTCGTCATAAGACACCTATTGGGGAATTAGATAGTAATACGGTTAGCTGGAGAAGTCAACTACCAAGCTTTACAAGACCAATAACGAGCTTTGGTCTTTGGTCCTGGGTTTTCACAGTTGTGGCGTGCTCTAAAAGATTTACGTCTTGCTGGAATATTCTTTTTAATCTTCATATTCTTGTCGCCAAAGTTTACTTTTACAACATTACCTTTTTCGTTCTTTACATAAACTTTTGATTTCTTAACATCACCTTTCATGGGCTTGTTAAGTGTAACTGTTTTACCTTGATATTTAGCTTCTTGAAGAATTCCTGTATCATTTTCAAGTAACTCTTGCAAACACTGTGGGCAAACAAGAGTTCCATCATCTAAATGGGCATCATCGTATAAACTACTTTCTGATATTCCTTTGGCAGTTTGTACTGTTTGAAACATTTTGACTAATTGTGCTGGATTTGATATTGATAATGAATTTTTTAAATGATCTATTAATTGTAAAGTGTCTTGTAAATCTGTAGGATCTGCTTTTTGAAGCATATTAACTACATTTGAAATTATCATGCTACTTAATACCATAGTTGCTGAGGCACCTACAAACTTTTTTAAACCTGCTTCAATATCTCCGTCGCCTAAATTTAGCAAACCTTTTTTAGCTAAAGAAAAACCTCCTTCTATAGTAGAAGCTATTGGTCCATATTGTTTTTCATTTATTTGAGCTTTTCTTGTATATGTTTTTGGATTATCTGATTTTTTAAAATTATAAGTTCTTCCTTTATTAAACAATAAATTTGCATTATTTATTACTTCTTCTCTATCACCACTATTTGGATCAGTGTTAAGAATTTTTGTAAAAGCTTCTAGAAAACCTTTGTAATCTTTTTTATTAAGTAATGTTTTTAAATTATTAATATTTTGTTGATTATTGAGTTGTTCTTTTGTTTTGTTTGATGGTCCTGGTTGGGTAACCTTTAATTTAGTATTTGATGCTGTAACTAACTGTAATATATTAGGTTGTTTTACAGGATTTTGATTATTTTGTTGATTTTGTAGTTGCTGTGGTTGCTGTGGTTGAGTTTGTTCTTGTTCGATAAGAAACGCTCTCCAACTTTCAGTTATTAGTTGTTGTTGGTTAAATGATGAATATTTAGTCATGTTTTAATTAGTCCTTCTTTTTCTTTTTCGTCCATGAGATAGGAGAAGAAGATTTCTTTTTTCTTAATGGTCCTTTACCAGCAGATTTACACTGTGCTTTTGTTGGTCTACAAGCTGGGTATTTACCACCTTTATCGGCATTATCTCTTCCACATGGACCACCAGTTCTACAATTTACCCAACCTTTTCCATCGTTACGAGCAAACCATCCGTGAAGACCTTGCTCTTTTTCTTTTGAGAAGTTTGGTTTATAAGCTTTTTTTTTAGCTTCTTCAATAATTTCTACTTCTTCTAGTAATAAAGCGTCGTCAATTTCTTGATCGGAGGCATTTTCGCTTACGCCTTTCCAAATCTTTCCTTGACGACACTTTACAACGGCTCCAGAAGCATAAGCAGAAGGCCAAACATCATATTTACGTTTTGCTATTCTTGTGCAACGGTCACCAGATTTCTTTTTCTTTTTCTTTTTTGATTCTTTAAGAATTTCTTTTACTTTATCAAGTATAGCATTTTGAAGTTCTGATTTATTAATACCTTCTGATTCTGCTGTTTGTTTAGCTTTATTTAGATCGTTTTCTAAATTTCCAATTATAGTATCTTCAATAGTTTGTTGTTGTTGCTGAACTGTTGGTTGAGCTTTGGTGGTTGATGTATCTTCTAAACTTTCTTCAGTTTCTTGCTTAACTAAGTCTAAGCCCTCAACTTCTTCTTTAAGAAATTTACGCCAGTTCTCTAGTATTAATTTTTGTTGCATACCCTAAATAGTGCCATTAGCGACAAATTTCTTCATAGCTGTAATCAAATATGAATGATCTACAGTTCCAAAACCATCTTGTATAGACATCTTTTTAAACTCTAATTGGTTTAGTTCTGGTTGGAAGGTTTCTAATGTTTCATTCATATGACTTCTAACTTGTGGAGAGATATGTGGAGTCGCTAGTTGCATGAGGCGATAATTGTCGCTAATCGCCTCACGGCTTGATGCGATTGAAGTAAAACATTTAATCTTTTGATCTTGATTAGCACAATACTCAACAAGTTTATCAACCGTGCAGAATTCACTTAATTGAAGAAGAGGAACACGCTTAGAAAGTGTTTTCATTCCTACTCCTCCAACACCTTTAAGATTGTCGGAAGCATCACCAGCAACAGCCCTAGCTAAAGCAAAATTGTTAGGATGAACACCAAATTCTGTTAATACTTTTTTGGTAGTTAAGATTTGTTCTTGAATAGGTCTAAAAAGAATTGTTTTATCGTTAACAAGTTGTATAAAATCTTTGTCTGAGGATACAATTACTTTCTGCCAATCTCTATAATGAGAATGGGTAGCAACATAAGAAATTAAATCATCTGCCTCAATATTAGGATACATAAACTGAATGATTGGAAAGTTATTAAAATATTCAGCCAATCTTGTTTGTTGCCAGATTTTATTCTCAAGTTCTTGGTTCTCGTCTAGATTTCTTACATCACGATTAAGACGAATAGGATTACGACCTTCTTTATAGTTAGAATTCATACTCTTTCGCTTTTTAGAGCCATTCTCACCATCCCAACAAATAATAATTTGGTCTGGTTGAGTTTGTTTAATAAGCTTTTGAAGAATATTAATCGTGCCAACTACACCTCCAACTGGTTGTCCATTTGGAGATAGGGTAGGATTTGTAATGTATGCTCTAATGAACATATTAAGAGCATCTACAATCATCAATCTTGGCATTTAATAACATCCTCCTTATATAAATATTTGTAACTTTGGGCTTCGGTAAGATAAACACAATAAATATCTGGATAAATTTCCATAACAATACCTAAAAGCGAATACTCTCTAAATAAGGTTTGTTGCCCTATTGGAGTATCCGCTAATAGGTGTGAGCTAAATGATGGACTAAATTTATTAACCCATACTAAATCGCCCACATTAAGCATGTTTATCGCACAGAGTTTTAACCCAAGACCTTTCGCGCCTCTTTTGGGCCTCTTCTCCACAAACCTCACAAATTTTATAAGACCTATTTTCTACTTCGGCAATAAGATTGGAGATTTCCAGATAAACTTCATGCGGACATTCCTCGCCGCTATCAATATAGAACCTAAGTCCTCCAAACTTTTCCTTAACTTGTGCTGCCGTAATATGATAATCGCTATTTACTTGAGTATTATTATACTTCTCGCTAACCTCTGCGATTTCAGCAATAAGGTCTTTCCAACCGCCAGAACACTCAAAGTAAGAAAGGCGAGCGAAGGTCTTTGGATACTTATTGGTAATTTCAGTTTCCCATATTTGGTTCATTTTTTCTCCTTTTGATTTCGCTTCCAACAGCGTTAATAGTTTCAAGAACAATATCACTAATAGACAAAGAGCGACCACTATTTTGAAGGTCCAACATCTTGTTCATCATTATATCACAACTAACAGCCATAGCATAATGAACTTGTTCTAGTCCTTCTACCATTTCTTCTTCTGTAAGACGGCGAGTAGAAGTTGTCCCATCTTTCTTTCTGATTATCCAACAACCCTCTTTGGCTCTTTCCCAAGGATTATTGTAATCAAGGTAGGGTTGGTATATAGCACTATAGGTAATTTTATTCTCACTCATTATAAATCCTCATAGTTTCAATCTTACCATCTTCGGAGGAATAAACAACCTTCTTGATGCCCACATACTGCATAGCAGCTTCGCACATCGGACAAGGCTTAGAGTTCTTCAGATCTCCACACTTTCCAACGCGAACAACATAAATGGTAGCACCCTCAGTCACAGAACGATCAAGACCAAGAATAGCACCAATCTCAGCATGAACAGTAGCATGACCACGCTGCTTCTTACGAAACTGATTTGCCCATGCCTTATACTTGTTCTTGTTACAAGAGGTATTTAGAACGGCTCCAGCACGAACAAGAACGGCACCATGCTTGTATTCCTTAAACTCGGTCTGCTGTGCGATTCGTGCGGCAAGGTCAATAAACCGCTGCTTCTTCTTAGACAACTTCGGGTCCGACTCCATGATGTTCAATCTCCAACACCAAGATAGTAACAAGGCTTCCTAAGAGCGTCAACCCCTAGGAAGCCTTTGTTTTATTCTACTTCTGCGTCTATATCGTCTGGTCCTTCACCATCAATATTATAATAATTTGATGCGTGACCTTCTTTTGTTTCAAAGTTCTTAATCAATTCTTTATCCATAATTTCAAGAACTCTTGACCTAAACTTTGGACTTTGTAGCTTCTCGTTCCACATAGCAGCTTGGAATTTCTCTTTTGTTCCATCTTCATAAACAATTGAGGACCATGCACCAGCTTGTTCAAAGTGAGGAGAGGACTTAATTGCTTCTAACCATGATTCTTCATCTTGGATAGAAATATCTTCACCACCCCATAAGATTTTGAAAGTACATTCTCTACCTTCTGTCCCAAAACGAGATTTCTTTAATCTTGCTTTTACTTCTGAACCAATCCTAAAACCCTTCTCGTCCGTAACATAGGATGCCTTTGATTTACGCCCTGTAAGCCATATACGGAGCGAATAAGCATAAGGTAGTGCTTTGCCTCCTGGTGTGAAATAAGGCTCTACAAGGGCTTCTGCGGGCGTGCTGGTGATGTTCGTTTTAAGCTGGTTCAACACTATAACCGTTGAGTGAGCATTAGCAATAGGCTGAACTAACTTCGACATTCCTTTTGAAAGAATACGAGGTTTTTGAGCCATAGAAGATTGAGGATTAAAGTCACCTTCAAGGTCTGCGTTTGCTGGGGTTAAAGCGAGTGAGTCCCAAATATAAAGGGTTCTTTCATTTAGGGTTGTTTCGATAGTTTCAAGAACAAACTCTACCGATTGAGCTTGAACATATAGAAGCTGACCAACATCGCATCCAGCATTAGCCAAGAATTGAGAGTCAAGAGCAGATTCGGAGTCAAAGTAAATAACATTAAAGCCCATCTTTTGAGCATTAGCCGCAATTTGAGCAGCCATATATGATTTACCAGAAGCTTCAAGACCAGCAATCTCTACAATTTTACCTACAGGAATTCCAGCTAATTTACCTTTACAAATAATTGAATCAAGCCAGCGTGAACCTGTTGGTATCCATTCTGTTACGTTTGTTGGGTTATCATCAACAAGATTAAATGCTACTTCAGCACCAGCTTTTTTGTTAATCATATCTTTTAATTGAGCTATTGATAATTTACCATTTGTCGTTGTTTGAGTCGTTGTTTTTTTAGCCATTTTGTTCCTTTGTATATGAAAAGAGCGGGCATACCCCGAAAGATACACCCGCTCAGTTAGTGTAGATTAACCAGCAAATTCATTAAAGGCGTCGTCTACTGCTTCTGCGCCTTTTGCTTTCTTGGCTTTGCCTTCGCGGACTACCTCTTTGGACTCTTCCTCTGCACTTTCATCGGTAGCAAGTGCGGCATCAAGAACCTTTTGGACTTCTTGTGTGGTTTGACGAGGATAAAGCTTGGAGAAATCTGGGATAGTATCGAGGATTTCTTTACACTTTGCTGGACCACCGTATTCTGGAGAACAAAGTGGGGAGGATTTACGACGAGGAGTGATCTTTGTCTCTGGGAATTGATCCTTAGCTCCTACAGGTGGCTTAGAGTAATCAATTACAAGATCAAGACCGTCTTGTGGATCGGTGATATCTCCGTATTCTGGATTGAGAACAAGACCAATCATCGTCTCATAGGCACGCTTACCGTATTCCCATACTTGAACACCCTTAGCCTCCTCACCACGGACTAGAACAGGAGACATAAAACGCTGCTTGGGGAAGAGTTCCTTAGCCATTTTCTGGCTTGACTTGTCTTCATTAGCAGTTCCTTCCTTCCAAAGTTGGGAAGCGAAGTTACAGACAGGGCATTCATCGTTGAAGTTCTTTTTGGGGCAAAGAACTGTTTTACCACCAACCTTGTAGTGGAAATAAAGCTCCTTGAATGGATCACCATCATCAGTTGGAACAATACGAACAGAGTGTTGACCCTCTTCCATTTTCCATTTAACAGAATTATTGCTTTCCTTACCGTTATTAGCAAGCTTCTCAAGCTTGTTCTTCATTTTGCTCATATCTAGTGCCATTTTAATACTCCTTGTTGTTTTAAGAACGGTTGAACAAATCTCTTCAACCGCCATGTTATCATTCTAACCTACTAGCAAATCATCGTCAAGTTCCATTTCGATAATGTTACCGACGACTGTATTATGATTGAAGATACGAAATTCCTTAGCATCCAAATCATAAACCATTTCGGACCCTTCCGCCAGAGTTCTTGGCTTCCCTGTCCCTTTAACCTTACCATCAAAGAAAGCTTCTGGCAAGTCCTTTACCTTAACAAAGCTCATGGTTCTTGAACTTCCGTCTTTCTTCAAAAATGTTCCTGTAAAAGATTTCATGATATCTTCTCTTCTTGTTTATAATCTCTCCAAGCCATTCTTTTTCTGTTTTGGAGATAGTTTTGATCAGTTTGATTTTGGTAAGCTTCTAATTCAAATTGAATATTGTAGTAAGCTTGTTCACCATTCATACCTTTAAGTCGGTTCATTAACCACTGATAACCGTAAAGTATATAAAAAGGTATTACAAATAATTCTGCTTGTTGTTTAATGTGTATACTTTCGTGATTAATTGTAACCCAATTTCCATCATCTTCAACAAAGATAAACGGGAAAAGGGTAATAGCATATACATCTATTACTAAACTCATTAGCTTTGGTATCTTGGAATTTCTAACTATAATTGGGTTCACTTTACACCTTGTATATGTGGAGAGGAATAAACGACATAACAATAATTGTCTTTGTATTGAGAAGAATAAACACCAAACATCGCTTTAGCAAGGTCTGTTATTTTTTCTTCTATTTGTTCGTTTATACTATCGAACAAATCACCATCGTTGTTTAGTTGTTCGTCGTTGATGGAGTAATAGTATCTCTTGTCTCTTACATCGTCAAGATCATAAAATAAACTTTCTGTTCCAGAGTTCATATCCATTAAGCCAATCGTTTTTAGGCAATATGTTGGTGACATATCCATAAAGGTATCCATAGCTCCTTCAATATGATCGAGATAATTAAGCATATGGATTGTATCTGCTATAACTTGATTAAGTTTATCGTAGTAACCAACAATTGGAATCTTGCCAACCATCTTAGCTACCATTTCATAACTGATTACATAGAAAGAGCTAAATTTGTTAGAACGTGTATACTCTTGTAATACGTTAAATACAACCTTATCTGTTGCTCTTTGAAGTCCTGTAGTGAAACGTTGAGAAGGTCTAATATATATGATTCTGATCTCATGGTCTTTGTAACCCTCCAATATTTTTAGGGAAGCAGCGATAATAGTTTCATCACCACCTAAAATAAAATCAATAGGACCGTCCAGAGCAAAAGGAGCGAGGCTTGTTTTGCTCTCATATTCTTCTGGTGTTGATTGTTCATCAATAGTTCCTTCTTCAATAGATAGTTTGAATATTTTATATTGTGGGTATTTGCTAAACTTTTGAGCTATTCCACAACCTGTTTTACCAAGGCCAATTATATTCATTAATACCCCATAGGAATACCAAGTGCAGTAGCAGCAATTTGCTTCATAAATGGTGTTTTCTTTTTTAGATCTTCAATTTCATCATAAGTAATCCATTTGTGTTTTGAATGTTCAAAGTTTAGTTCTACATCACCATCAAATTCATCACAAAGATAGATATACATTTTACCACTAGCAGTATCACGAATACCAGTATAAACTACTGTTTTTGGTTTAAGACCAGTTTCTTCTTCAAGTTCTCTCTTTGCAGCATAATAAGGAGTTTCATCCTTTTGAATATGACCCCCTGGATATGACCAGTGAAGAGGCATCCACTGATCAGTTTTAGATCTTTCTACTACAAGGATTTTGTTACCCTTTTGAACTATAACTAATACTGAATTAGGTGTATCGTTTTCTTCCATGTTGTTCTCTGATCAATCTTCTTATAACTCTTCTCAAACTTTCTTCAAGGGTAGAAGTTGGACCATTCTTAATAAAGTTTATAAAAGCATCATGTTGAGGTGGCTTATTTTTGTCTACTGACCCTACCATGTGCCTGTGAGTATAAGCTAAAGCACTTGGTCCTCTTGCGCTTCTTATCATATTGACGATATTATCTAAATCTTGATCGCTTTTAACTCCACCTTGTTTTAAGGCTATTGCTCTTGCTGCTATAGCTGATGAACGATTTTTACCAGCACTACAGGCAATTAAAACGTTACCCTCTGTTTTGCTTGCTTTTAAGGCTAATTCTTCCATATAATCAAGTTGTTCTTTATTTGGATTAGCTTTATCATCAATCCTCTTTTCAGTAGCAACAATTTTATTTTCTTTATTGTCTTGCGTATCACCAAGTATATCTGGTTGCTTTGATTTTAAGAAATCTACTTCTTCATCTGCAACTAAGAATATTTTATCAAATTTTTCCAATACATCTGGTTGAAATACCCTATTATCATCGCTACCCTTTTGCATAGGAAATCTTCCAACGTATATATTAGTATTTCCTATTTGGTTATAATCTGTATAAGGAGGAATTGTAACTGGTTGTTTTTCTTTTGGTTGTTCTTCTGGTTTCTTCTTTCTAAAGAAATCCATAAATCCTTCATCAAGACCTTCTCCCATAGGAGGAGCAGATTTAGAACGTTCCATAGAAGGCTTTTGAGTATACGGAGGACCAGCTTTTTGACCTCCATGACCTATAACTCTTTTCTTTAAACGAGAATGTTTTGCCTTCATCTTTCTTTGGTAAGGCTCTGTTTGCTCGTTTAGGAATTTATCCCAATTTTGAAGTATCTTATCCATTATTTAAGGGTGAGAAGGTATTTGAGTTTATTGAACTCTCCTAAAATTTCATCACGAATGTTTAGAAGGTCTGTATCTTTTTGTGGATCAAGTATATCGGTAAAGCCAACAAGAGTATTTATATACCCGTCTACAATACCTTCTACATCTCCACCAATATCTTGAAGGTCAATAGGTCCAGCAACGCGAACTCTTCCATTCTTACCCATCCAAGTTTCAGCAAAGGTATCTATTAGATCTCCAAGTGTTCCATAGATTCCACCAAACGCTGAGTGTCTAGCGAATGATTTAGTTTGCCAGTGGAAGATACGCATTTGTTGTTCCATCTGGACGAGTTGCATGACAATTTGTTCCATTTCAGATACCTCTTTCCATAAATAGTTAAAACTTCTTTAATTCTCCGTAATTTGACCCTGCTTTTAGGTTTACTTTGAACTTTCCAAGGTCAGTATTAGAATAGATATCGATAATCTGCTTTAGGTCTTTCTTGTCTTCCTGTGCTAAATCAATAACAACATTATCGTGGACAGTAAAAGCAATATAGGATTTACGACCTTTGAGAAAGTTAAATACCTTAATCATTTGACGAAGAGCAAGTTGAGCAAATGTAGATTGAATAAGGTAATTAACAGCGTGCTTACTATCAGCATGTATTTCCATATTGTAGAACGTAGTAACTTTCTCTCCATCCCAATATTTTTGAAGGACTTTCTGCTTATTGTAAATTTGTTCTGCTTTTTCATTTTTAGTTTCTCCATAAAGCCAAGCAAGAAAAGCAACTTTTGCTTCTTCACGATCCTTTGAACCATTATAAATGTGATCTGCGTTCCACTGGTGAATGTCGATTTCTGGTTGTTCAACTCCAGCAAGAGCCAAAAAGGTTCTAACTTCTGCTCCGTTGTAATCTAACTCAACAAACCAATCATTTGTAGGGGTTAAAATAGAACGATGTGTCTTATCAAGCTGGAGAATAGGAAAAGATTTAGTTTGGGTCGATAACCTACCTGTCTTTGTTCCAAAAATCTCATACTTGATGTAAGGATCGATCTCTTGATACTTCTTAATCTGCTTTTTATCTGTCAAACAATCCGTATCAATATTAAGAGGTCGAGAACGAATATCAGCTAAAACCTGTGATAGTTGTAGAAGATAACCATAGTCATGTGGCTTATTATAATTTGATAAAATATAACTTACAATCTGTGTTTTTACTTCATAATACTTGATAAGAAACTGCTGAGGGATCATATCAAAAATGCAGTTATGATCAAGATTTACTTTGGAGATAACAAAAGATCTAAAGTAAGCCTTCATACGGTCATTTACATGCTTCCATTCGTTCTTGTAGATATCTGGACATACCTTACTAATATCTTCTTTACAGTAAAGATAAGCAAATTCTCCATCAAGTCCAAAAGAAGGATGGTAATTCCAAGATTCAACAACTTCTGGGATTTCTTTTACGATTTGACCTTCGCAATAATAGCCTACGCACTCGGACTTATTATCGAGCGGTTCAACAAGCATTTAGACCTCATACAGTAAATAAAAATGTTTTTGAATTAGTCTTCTTTGCTATACTAGCAGAAGACAGTTGACTATAGCTTGGGTTTGTACCACCGTCAAGGAAAGGATTTGTTTGATTTTGAATCCATTTTAAACATCTTTCTTTATCTATATTATATAAATCAGTTATATATTTTAAATTTGTTTCAAATTGATTTTGAGATAGATTTATTTTTTCTTCACATAATCTAAGGAAATACCATAACTTAATCCATACTAAATCTTCAATTTCATTATTGTTAGATTTAAATTTAGTATCAAATAGAATCTTTTGTTCTTCATGTGAAAATGAATACATTTGTGATTTTGGTTTACTAGAATACAAAGTATTGTATTTTTCTATAATAAGTTGTTTTAAACCTTCATAATCATTCAAATATGTTATATCATATGAATTATTTAAAAATTCATCTAATGAACTATACCCTAATTCATTCATCTTTGCTAAAGCATAACCTGTACTAACGTTGAATGTCAATCTCCAAGGAGCATTCTTATCAACAAAGAAAGAATATTTTTCTGCTGTATTAACATAAAAATTAAAATTTTGATCTTTAATATATTTTGAAGCTTTTACTGCATCATCATCGTGTTCGCTTGTAGAATGTTCTATACATAAACCAGAATCCATAGGGGAGGTTAAATTACAAGTTATATATTTTGTTTTTGTTAGTACAAAGGTTACTGGTAGTAACAAGGAACAAACATTATTTATGAATTCTTGAATAGTAAATATATTATTGTTAAATAAATTTTTATTACTATCAATAATAACATCTAAAGTATCTGATACATGTTGTTTATACTTTATATTTGGATTAGTTAATGATTTTTTTACTGTTAAAGGATTTAAATTTGATTTTGGTATTGCTTTAATAAAGTCTGCTTTCTTATATTCTGTTAGAAATTCTTTATAGGCTAATGCTGTAACTGAATGAACAAAGTGTTTATTTTGTATATCCTGTATGGCTTTAATATTATTTTCTTTGATACATATTGGTTCAATATTTTTATTAATTCTGCCATAGTTAAAAGATGTTTTCCAAAAGTTAATAATATTTGTAGTTTCTTTTGGAAAATATAAAGAATCATAAAAAACTCTATTTTCAAAAAGTAGACCAGTTTTTAACTTATTGTTTGCTTTTGGCTCCATTTAAATCCTTATTCTTTTGGTTCTTCTGTATCTTTTGTGAGATAATCATATGCTTTTTTAATCCCATATCCTGGCAGAATAGAACTAAGTATAACCTCCTCAGTAAAATTCTCAGATTCATAAAAATCTTTTGCTGCTTGTTTTAATTTATAAATTGTTGAGTCTTGCCTATCTTTTACAGTATCTACAATATTTTGTAATTCACCAGATATTTCTCCTATTACATTAGCATAATCAACAAGTTGTTCATCACACTCGCTTCCAGCACTTTGTCTTTTTCTTTTTGGTTCATTTGAATGAAATAAACATTCCAAACTTGTTGAATATCCATTTTCGTCTATATTACTTGAAACTTTTATTACACTATAATAACCTCCAACGCCAGTTATTTGTGAGAACGATGGTTTTTTATCATCTAAATTTCCTATAACTTGACCAAATTCCACCGATGGTTTTAATAATAAAATCATACCAGGAGTATAAATATTATTTCCAACCATTTTTATGTCTGCTGCATAGATATCTCTAAACTGTCCTAAATACAAAGTTTTTTTACCTATTGATTTTGATTCTCTTAAATATGGTTGATCGTTTCTTTTAAAATTAATTGATTTAACTAATCCATAATCTTGTCCAATAGTATAATGATAAATTCCTTTTCTAGAGTCTTCAACAATATCCCCTTTACCATCAAAATCTTTTAAATATTTATCATATATAATGTAATAAAAATAATATTTTCCACCTTTATTAGTTGATTTTGGATAGAATTGCTTTATTGATTCCTTAGTAACACCATTTAAATCAATAATATTTTTATTTGTTGATTGGTCTGATGTTCCTGTGGCATCTGCAATATATTTTAAAGGAGGAGTATTTGGTTCTTCTTCTAAAGATTTTAATGTGATTATGTTTGTAGCTAATGAAATATTAGAATATTTATTAATTTCTTTATTTTGAACACTTCTTAAATTTAAAGCTGGTTCAACTAAAGTTGTAATAACATCTTTAACAAATTGATATAAAGAATATTCTGTTTTTTGTGGTCTGTAAACTTTATCAATAAAAAATTGTAGTAAGTTATTATATGCAATTGGTATATCAGAAATATTTCTGATACCTTCTTCATCAAAAGAAGAAAAAGTTATTATATTTTTTTTAAATTCTAATATTTGTGACTCTGAAAACCTGCCTCCATCTTTTATACTCCTTGTAGCTGTATCATACCTAAATCCTTCTTCGGTTATAAACTCTGGACCTTCTATTAAAGCAAAACAAGCAGAATCTATTAAATGACCTATAGTAGTAAAATAAATTATTTGATCTGTTACATTTATTTCTCTACTTTCAATATCATTTTTTAATTGATCAAGTTGCGATTCTATTTGGGCATCAGTATTATTTTCTGATAAAGAAACTCTTAATCCTGATGGGCTTGCTTGTTGTTCAACAGGAGTTATTTTTTCAGTAAATGGATTTGGTTGTTTATCATTATCAGCGTTTTTCCACTCTAACCAATCTGTTATATCTTTCGCTGTTAAACTAATAGAATATAATTTTCCATTTTTAATAATTCTGTTTATAACATTACTATAAAAATCTCTTTTAATTTGAGTAGCAAGGCTTTTAATTTGTCCTTGTATATTAGAAGCTCTAGCCTCTAATGCGGTAATCTGTTGTTGAACCAGATCGGGTGGTAAAGCTTTTAATTGTGTAAGTAATCCTTGTGTTCCATCAACATCACAGCTTTTAAGTGCATCGTTATCTCCGTTAATTAATGATTTTATTAAATTTAATTTTGCTTTTTCTTTTTCATAATTAACAATTTCTCCTTGAGGACCACTATTAGTTTTATATTCAAATCTAGTATTTAACGTGTTAATATAACTTTTCAATCCTCTGAATAAATCATACTTGTAATTAAATAATGCATTTTCAAAACTAGCTATATATTCCGCCTTAACTATTAGAGAACCATCTTCATTAAAAGAGAAATTATGTTTTACAAGATTCAAGTACATAACTAAATTTGAATCTTGTAATTCTTCATTAATATTATCAAAGCCTTTAAATATATTAGATAATATATTTGGATCTATATCCTCCCATCCAATAACAGCTTTAATTCTAAATTTTGTTGTTTCATAACTAGAATTATTGTTTTTTAAGCTTGGATGAAATAGTAGTGCCCAATAATTTCTTGTTGTAAATAATTTTTTATCATCAAATGGAGAATCAGCTAAATTAGGATTTTCATTATTCCAGAAATCCAACATAGCATCATAATCACCACCAGAAAATGCATTAATAGAACTAAAGTAAAATTCAATAGAACATTCTATATTTCTTTCTGCTGTAACTGGATTGGTTCCCGCTAAAGTCCAATTAATACTTTTAATACCAGCACTATTATCTCTTATGATATTATCACCAAGAATATTGACATTATTTAATTTTGTATCTTTATTAAATATAAATTCATATTCTGTTTCTTTATCGCCTTGAGTATCAGCTCTATAAATTCTTATTTTTGGAATAATAGAAGAATATTGATAGGAAGATAGTTTTGTAAAGGAAGAGTTACCAGACTTTCCAGTAAGTAATGCAAAAGTTTCTGGTAAGGAAACATTTTTAGTTACAAGTTTATTTACAAAACCAAAGTCTGATGTTGTTTCCCCAGCAATATCATCAATATAAGATGATAAATAAGCTTGGTGACTAAACTTTGCATCTTCTTCTGCCATTAGATCATTCCTAATACGTCGGATAAGGGTTGTGGTATTGAAACATACTCACCTAAAGTTAATGTTGCTTCTATGGGTTTTTTATTAAACCAAGCAATAATCCACCAATATTTTGGATCTCCATAGTACCTTTCTGATAACTTCCAATACCTATCATTAGACTTCCAAACGTGTTTAATAATTGTTAAATTTTCTATTTGTTCTACTGATGGGTATTTTAAATTATTAATTCTATAGTGAGTAATTGAACTAAATCCTCTTGATTCAATTACTTCTTTTAGAGATTCACCATTTGAGGTGTTTGTATTTCTTGTTATATTTCCACTATATCTTGAAGCCATTTAGTTATCCCTTTAATGCCTTTCTAAGTGCTGCTTTATTTTCTTCAGTAACAATTGAATTATCTGGTGCTAAATCATCATCAACATTTCTTATCTCAGAATTTTTATCAAAAAAACTATTTTCTATTTCTGTTTGCGATTTATGTATTGATTCAACAAAATCATAAAAATATTTATTATTTAATATACCACTAGATTCTTTTGAAAGTTGTTCATTAAATACTGTAAATCCAATACTTACTTCAAATCCATTAGGATAAAAACCAGCATTCTTTTCACCAATTTTTACTCTACCATCAGAAGTAGTGTTTTTTGTTTTTACATATATGCTATTAGGAGAAAAAATTGGATTAGCACCAAAACTATCTATCGTACATAAAACACCATCATTATCAGCACCCATAGTATTCTCTCCAGCATGAATTAAATTTCCATACTTAATTCTAAATAAAGGAGGAGAAGTCATAACTTGTTGTTCATTATATCTAGGATAAAGAACTCTTTTAAAGTGATCAACAGTATGTAATAATTCATCAACAGGCAAAAAAGCTGGATCTGTGGAACTGTTTTTAAAATCATCACCATATCTAGCTTTTATTTTAAACGAAAGATTCATAGTTCTTCCCATTCTTTTAAAAGTAGCAATAGGGTCCATTCTGCCTATTACTGTTTCTTTATTCCACTCTGGTGTTAAACTTTCAGTTATTTTAACGTCGTAGGGAAAAAATCTAAAATAAACATTATAAGTAATACTTTTTATATTAATTAATAAATAATTATCAATTTTGCTTAAATATTTTCCGTCTGGGTATTGTTCCCTTATTTGTATATCACCTTCTCTTATAAGATAATCTCTAGCCATTTTTGATCCTTATTTATATTTAGCCGCCAATTGCACCAGGAACGTCTGTAGCTGTTTCCCTAATTTCTACTGAGTTTGGCCTTAATGTTTTATCGTTAATCTTAACTATTATTTGTGGAGAATATGTGTTAGATATATTTGGTGTAGTATTTTGTGGGATAGCAGCTTTAAGTATTCTTTCTAGATTTAATGCTGAGGAATCAGATAATGAAAATTCATTTATTGATTTTACTAGCTTCTCTGTTTGAGATACAATACCGTTTGGAGTTGTTGTTGTATTAACATTAAGTTGTGCTATACTTTCGGTTATCACAGAAAAGTTTTTTGATTTTGCTTCATCTAATTTGTTAAGAGTTGAAACTATTTCATTTAGTGCTACAGCAAACGATACAAGTCCTGCTATAGCAACAGGATTAGTAAAGATTACTCCAACTTTTGCCATAGATAGACTTAAAGAAGTAAGTTTATCACCAATATCATCAGTGTTAGCTAAAACTTTAAACATTTCAACAAATGATAAGATTAATTTACTTAAACCAGTAAATAAAATACCAACACTAGCAGCAACTAAAGCCATACTAGCAGCTATAATAAACATAACACCCGCAAATACAAACAAACCAGGAGCAGCAGACAAAGCAGAAGCACCAATAACTTGCATACCACCAGCAACACCAGTGGACGCGGGTGCAGTAACAGTAGCAACAGTATTAAATATACCAAGCGCACCAGCAACAGTTTCAAACATAACTGCAATAGTGGAAACAATTTTTAAAGCAACGAAAGCTCCAATTATAACTCCTAGTATAGTGCTAAGAAAAGGCACATTATCAATTAGCCAAGTTATTCCACTAATAAACATAGATATTTTATCTATAACTGGACCCATAGTAACCGCAAAGTTAGCCATTAATAGTTCAATTTTTTCTTGAATTGGTATTGCTCTTTTAATTGCATTATTTAATAGTTCTTGTTGATTTGCTCTTTCGGCGTCTGCTCTTGCTGCTGCCTCTGCTTCGGCATTAGACCTAGAAAGAATACGGCTTGCTTCTTCAATTGTCTTAAAACCAGCAGCATCAGCAATCATTTTCTGTTCGTAAAACGACATTTGATTAAAAGATAAACCAGCTTGATCTAATCTTGTTCTCAATAAATCAATTGCTTTAGCTGGGTTTTCTGCTGATGCTTCAAGAAGCTCCATAGAGTTGATAAATCCACCACCAAGGGCAGCATTAAGTTTACCAGCAGCAGTAGCGGCCCCTTCAAATGTTTGGAATTTCTCTGTAATTGCTATTAAATCTCCAACAGCAACACCAGTAGCTTTTGATTGTATTTCAAGATCTTTAAATACATTTACCATATTGCCGCCATAAGCAGCTAACTGATTGGAAGCAGCGGCAAAATCTTGCGCTACTTGTTGAGGTGTCTTACCAATAGCTAAAGCAAATCCAGCTAATTGTTCGCTTGTTTTGCCAGCTTGAACTTCTGACATACCCATAATCTGTGTTAGGGTTCCAATTGTTTTTGCGCTTTCTTGACTAGCTATTCCTAATCTATCAAGTTTAGCAGCAGAAATAGTTAATTGTTGTTGAGAACTGGCATTAAGATTAGAAAATGTATTTAAGTTTGTATATAAACCTTCAATTGCCCTACCAGATTGTTCAAAAGAAATACCATAAGCAGTTGCGCCTCTTGCTGTAGTATTTAATACACCAAGTAATTGTTCATTTGCTCCTGCTAATTTTGCTAATGAACTAGCTGCTTGATCATATTTAAAGAAAGCCATAACAGTTGCTTCTTGGATCTTCATAAGAGTAGAGCCAGCTATGTTCTGTAATGTAAATGTATCTTTCATAGAAGCAGAAATAGCTTTCATATTCTTTAAACTATCTCCGTCTTTATCTAACAATCTACCAAAGAAGGTTTCTTTCCAACGTGCAGAGATACCCATAGTTGATGATATAATATCTTTTGTTTGCTGACCTAACTTACCAGATACTTCAAGTTGTTCTTTTAGGTTTAATAATTTATTTTCTTCAAGAAGATATATCTCAAGAGCCAATTGTTTCTGATCATCTGTGGCTTGGGAAGATTCTAAAACAGATTTTAATCTTTCTTTAACCTGTTTAACAATCATTTCTCCTTGTTCAATATCAATATTTTGAAGTCTTACAAATGCATCAAGATTTTCTTGTTTAGAGTCAAGAAATTTAGCATTAGCTTCTAAAAGCTTTTTTTCTAATTCAAGATCATCTAATCTTTTTTGTTGATATTCGGCAGATTGATTTAAAAGCTCATTAATTCTTTCAAGAGCTTTAATTTTATCATCTAATAATTGTTTATCTTTTTGATTTAAATTATTTAAATTTTGTTGTAAAGCAGAAATTTCATTTTCTAATCTAGATTTGCTTTGTTCAAGATTTTCAGCCATTTATTATAATTCCTTATTTAAACGGCCACTTTAAGCCTGTACTATTCTCAAATTTAGAAACAGATGCGTCAAGTTCATATTTATTTCTATATGTTCTTGGATCATTAAGACCATATCTAACATATGAATCAAAATATCTCCTTTCACTAGCCAAAGCTCTAGCAAAGGATTCAACTTGGTATCTATCGCCAGTTACAGAAACAGGAGGTAAAAATACATCTTGTCCAAACATACGCTGAAGAATAAGCTTCACAGTTGAACCAAACATTTCTAGGAATGATTCATTCAACTGGTTTGTATTTGTAAAGTCGATGTGAATTGGGACTATTTCTTTGGACATACATAAACCTCAAAGTAAATAGTATCTATCTTTATTATTTAATGTTTGCTAAAACTTTCCAACGTCTTATTAAGGATTCGTTTATTTGATTATTATTGGATTGTTCTTTTGCTTTTTGCTTTATTTGATCTAATATATATTGACAATTTTTAAAAATAAATTTTACCATTAAATTATAATTATTGTTATTGTTATTGTTATGATCTGTTTTAATAAGAATAAAATTTCTATCTAAATTTTGTTTATATGAATCTAATGTAGCTGAAATTATATAATAATAAATAAAAGTTGTTAATGATGTATACCATACTATTCTGTAAGAATTATCATCTTGAAATCTATAATCATTTGCTAAAACCTCAAAATCATTTTTAAAAGATTTATAATCAGATTCAAATTTTTGATCATAGTTATAGATATATTTAAATACATAGTCAAGAAACTCTATATAGTTATTATTATTTAAATCTTTATACTTGGTGGTTATAAAAGAAGATAAATTAACATAATCAATATTTTCTTGTTGTGATGTATTATTTTGAGGAGTTTGAGTAGGAGGATTAGCTGGATTTTGTTGAGCGGGGGCTTGATTTGTAGCTTGTGTTTGATTGGTTGCTTGTTGTTGTTTTGTTTTATAAACTCGTTGTTTTTTGGTTTTTTTCTGTTTTTCCTCTTTTGCTCCATAAAACGAACTTCCAAGACCAGAAGCAGCCCTATTAAACATATCAGTTGCTTTTGCTTCTTTTAAACCTTTAAACATTATTACTGTTTCCTTTAACAATAAATAGTTAAATAACAACAAAAGGGACCATTTAGATCCCTTTTGTTATTTCTTCTTTGAAGCCTTCTCCATAGCCTCTGCTTCGTCTTGCATTTGTTTAGCAAGTCTTTCTACAAACCACATCCTAAGTCCTACTGGAAGGCTGTACGCTTCGATAAACGACCATCCTCCATGATACTTTAGGATAAAGAATTGTTCATATACTTGTTTCTGGTATTCATCACTTAGGCCAAAAAAAGTCCGATGTGAACGGAACCTCCAGCCTTGTCTCATATGAACAAGAACGACATTCAAAATCGTGTGATAAATCCATATTTGGAGCAATCTTAACGTATGCTTGTCTAATTGCTTTTGAGTCTTTTGCTGGAAGTGTAGATACAACTTCATTTAAGATTTTAGGATCTGATAAACCATTTATTGATTTTATCATTAATCTTAATTGTAATGATAGGATTGAATCCATTTCTTTCTTTGCTAATTGTGCTTCTCTTACTTTTGAAGCTATAAAATTTTCATCTTTACTTGTTAATAATCTTAATTCAACTGGAACTTTAAATACTGGAAGTTGGATAACAAAAGTATTATCTTCTGTTCTTCTTATTCCTTCTGCTTCCAAATCTTCTTCTAATGATGCTTCTTTGACATTACAATTGTTAAGATCAAACTCGTATCCTTGAACTTTACCACAAGAAGGGCAAGTTACTTTGGTTTGATAATCCGCACCATAAGCAGATTTACGAGCAGCAACAATAACTGCATTTTTATCACCAACCAATAAAGTATCCATATTGATTGTTTTATCTACAACAATATCTTGTAATACTTTTTCTAATGCAACACCTTTTTTAAGAAGAGATACGTTTGTTAAAGTATCTTCATCTTTAGCTGTCATGTATCTAATTTCAATTGTGTCTTTGTTATATAATGGGTGTCCTTCTGGATAGAACACACCTTTTGATGGTAGGTCTACAATTTCTGTTGGGGTTACAAATTGCAAACCAGAAGCTTGTACCGCTTCGCTTTGTTGGGGTTGTTTCTGTTCTAACCCCAATCTATCTAGGTTATTTCTCATAAATCACTCGTTGTTAAACTTTATTAGCTTTTTGTCTTGCTACTTTTTGTTGTTGTTCATCACCATCACTGGTGTCACTATATTCACACCATTCTGGTAAAAACGTTATTGCTACTTCATTTGCATCGTCGGAACCATAATCAAGTGAACCAAAATCAATTTTAGTTATTTTTGGCTTTTTGATAATAAAATCTTCTGCAACACTTAATCTATTATCTTTAACATAATCGCCATTAATACTACCATTTTCATCTGTGCTAAAACCAAGTTGTCTATCTAGTAATATATTTGGATTATCATTTTCGTATTGGTCTTGTGGAATATAAGTGCTATAACTTCTTAGTCGTATTTCTGTACAAAATGTAGCCAAATCTAACATACCAGTTCTATTGTTTTCTGTTATATTATTATTAATTAAATAATCATAAAACATTTTTTTTAAGTTTGGTACTAATTGATCTTTTCCATTATATTGATCATTTTCTAATACATCTACAAATGTTATAGTTATAGGCTCCCAATTCATTTCTCCTACATGATAATAGTGAACATATTGATTACCATGTAGTCTTTCAAATGGAATATTTATTGAGGGCAAAGAAACTTTCTTAGTTAAGAATTTAATATTCTGTTCCTTTTTCCCTTCACCAGTCCAATTAAAATTGCTTGTACCTAGGAATTCGGCAGTAAATAAACTTCTTTTTTTAAGTTCTAAAATTTTAGTTTTGTCTTGATTTGCCCAGAACATTCATACCTCTTATGGTACTAATGAAGAATCAAATCTTGTGCTTTCAATTCTTACATCAGCCCAATCGTAGCGGAAAGTTAATGAAACATCGCTGATATCATCTGATCCATATTCAAGTGAACCAAAGTTTACTGACTTTAGCCAAGCATTATTTAATACCCAAGTTTCAAGGGAATTACCGTTAGCATCAACTTGAATAATTTCAACTTGTGAAAATTGAGCTGTTGCAGTTCCCTTAGCCATAGTCCTTAGAGTGCTAAGCGAGGCACCACCAGTAAAGGCAGCACCAGCAGCAGTAGGAGATTGATAACCAGCAGAAAGTAATACTTGATAAAGAGCATCAGTTACATCGTTTGCAGCGGCTCTTAGAGTGCTTGGATTAGCATCGTCAGCAGCAGGTAAACCACCACCAGCAGGGTCTATAATAGTTGCTGAGACTTCTTTCCAAGTAACTCTGCCTGGATAATAAAATGCATGACCAAAGAAATCATGTTTTGTTTCTGATACATCAAAAGAAGGTTTATCACATTTTTTTGCGATAAAGCTTGGTAGTTTATCAGATGCTGCACCAAATCTAATTAAGAACTTAAACTTTCTCTTTGGTTCTAAAGCTGCTTCGTTCCAGAATGCCATTTATTATTTCCTCCAACCTTTATATATTAAGTAGTCATTAATCTGCAAATGACGCACCAGAATCTGTAATTGTAAAGTCAATTGCGATAAATTCAATTGCTCTAGCTGGCTTCAAGAAGATTTTTGCGTACATTACGTTTCTATCAACTAAATCTGTTGTTGTAGTTGATTTATCGAGTATTACACGGTAGTCTGAAAGACCTAATCTTGATTTAACTGTAGACAAGAATGGATTTACTTGACCTGTGAATCTTGACCAAGTTACTTCTACGTTTTGATCGAAAAGTATTCTTGAAGCTATTCTTGAAATTTCTCTCTTGACGAAGATCATCATTCTACGAACGTTGATTCTATCGAGAGCAGATGGAGTAACTTGAAGTGTCTTTTGACCAAAGATTACGATACCTTCTGCTGGGAAAGAAGCAATTGGATTGATGTTTGCTTCGTAAAGTGTATCGCGATCCTTTGATGAAAGTTTCTCTGTAACACCCAAAACTGGGATACCACCACGACCTTCGCTTAATCCACCTCTTGTAAAACCTGCTGGAGCAAACCAAAGTTCTTGTGTTGATTGACCATATGACATAGCACCAAGAGCAACAACTGAAGGTGGTACAAAAAGAACTCTATTAGCAATAGTATCTCTTACTTGTACCCAAGGATAGTATGTTGCACCATAGCTTGAATTTAATCCTCTATCTTTAAGAGCTAAAGCTACATTTGCAGCAGTTCCTTGATATCTACTTGATCTAGCTGATGCTACACCCTCAGCCTCTGGTTTATAGACGTTTGGAAGGTCTATAATTGCTAGGGCATCTGCTCTTGACTCACAAACTGAAATAAGTTGATTTGTAAGAGAAGTATTGGTAAGACCTGGGACTGTTACGATATCAGTTACTATTGATTCTGGATCTCTTACAGTATCAATTGCTCTCTTATATGTGTAGTATACTGAGTCGTTAAGTTCGGTTGAATTGGCAGTCATTAAACTATTTCTTAATGGTTCTGACTCTGTTGCATCAAAACCATCAAATCCGTTAAAGAGTGGCATAGTAAAGCTATCATATCCTTGTGTTAATACATTACGGTATGAAGAAGTTACTGCTGTTAATGAAGTTCCTAAAGCTCTTGAACCAGCAACATAAACCGCACCTGGAGTTGTTGAGGTTGAACCAGAAATATCGTCAAGTGTAAATACAAATGAATTTTCTAAATATGTAGCAGAGCCTACTTCATAATCAGTATAGAATGATGCTCTAGTTAAGTCATAATAAGTAGCATCAAATGTGGTTGTAGCTGTTTTCTCACCAGTAGCAATACCAAAGTAAGCATTTCTTGGATCACTTATACCACCATCAGCAGCATTTTGTCTTAATGGAATTGATGGAAATACAACTGAAGCTGTAAGCTCTCTTGCTGTATATAGGAAATTACCAGCATTAAAGGCAGCACCATATCCACCTGTAACTGGTGAATTTGTAGGAGCAGTTGTAGCTGAACCAGAAGTAAGTGTAAAGTTTTTGAATCTTGCTGGACCAAAGAAACCAAATGGAAGGAATGTTGGGTCTACACTACCTGCATCTACATCGTCATTCATTTCTACACGAATAAGTTTTGATGCATTTGAATACATACCATATTCTCTTAATCTTCTTTCAGTATCATCCCAAAGAACATATTTATCACCTATTCTTCTAGCGATGTAGTCTGGTGAAGCTGGGTTGAGATTTACGTTAGCGTATCTTTCAACAAATGAAGGAGTATTATCAGTATCACTTGCCAATCTAACGTTAACAGTAAATGTTCCGTATTGATCAAAGTCAGTTGCTGGTGGGGTAATATCTGATATTGAAATCTTGTAAGCTTTTTGCTCATATTCACCAGCATCTAAAGTAACAAATCTGAAGAGTTTTTGTTGATTTGCTGCAACGAATGAACCAGTATTGTTTGTTAAATCTTGACCTATAACCCAACCAGTTTTAGCTGATCTAGCAGCCATTTTGTGGTTTCTTAAATCAACTGTTCCATTTGTTAATGGAGCAATAAAACCATAGGTTGTAGTTGCTGCATTTGTAAAGTTTGTAATTGTTTCGTCTAAGGTTCTTTCGTAGCTTTCACCTAACCAGTAATATTCAGCATTAGTATTGGTTGTTATCTGTGAATTGGTAAGAACTGGATTTGTATTGAATACTCTTCTTACATATAAATCTGATGAATTATTAAAGTTAAAGTTTGAAGCATATGTACCAGAAGGATCTGTAACAACTGCTCTAAACTCTCCATATGGATTAACAGATTTAATTAATATATTTGAACCTTGTGCATAGGTAGGAGTACCAGCATTTTCAGTACCAGCTACAACACCAGAAAGGGCGATTGAACCAGTTTGAAGATACCAAACAGCAGCAAGAGTACCAGTTACAACAGAGGTAGTAGAAGAACCAGATGGAACGATGAAAAGACCATAAGCACCACCAGCAGAATTACCAGCAGCATAACCTTGGTCTGTTGTCCAACCTGCTTTACCATCGGCAGTTGCATTTGTGTGTTGTGAACCAATTAAACGTATAACATTAAGTGCTGGTGTATTGCGGAGCCAAGCTTGAGCAGCATAAGCAGCATAAGTTGGAGCAAGATAATTTCCATCACGCCAAACATCATTACCAGTATTACCAGCAACAGGATTACCAAATATTTCTACAAATTGAGAAAAAGAAGTAATATAAACAGGACGCATAGCTGGACCTTTTTGGAAACGTCCGATAACGGTTGGTCCTACTAGTGCTGAAACTGCTGGAAGTTGTGAATTGTCGATCTCTTGGACTTGAACGCCTGGGGAGACAAAACGATAAGATGATATAGCCATTTGCTTTAATACTCCTGCTTATTGTGAATAATCAATAATAAATAGTATTAAGTTAATCTAAAAGCTATTATTCTCTATAAGATGTTTTGTTTTTTAAGGAATTTAAATAATCTGGTATATCTCCAAAGATTACTTTTTCTCTTGGTATTTTTAATTCTACTGCATTTTCTCTAATGACCATTTTTGGACTTTCTTGATTTGGTCCATCGCCAATTAAATAACCTATAACTTCTATAGATATTGAAGCTCCATAAGTTTTTCTTTCTTCGTTTAGGTTTGAGGAATTATCTTCAAAATTAAAATCACCTTTGATAAAGGCATCATATTTATGACCTTCATTTTCAAGTTGTATATATTTGGTATTACCGTTTTTAGTAAAGAATACAGTTGTTATTTCGTTTAATTGTTGCAAGTAATCAGCTTTTATACTTAATTCATATGTAACAGCAACGTGAACTGGTATTGGTATTGTTACTGTCTCATAGACTATTTTAGCATTACTTTTATATCCAACACCATTTAGAGGAGTTACTTTACCTTCTCTTCTATTCTTAGGATATTTTAAGTTATCAGCATTTTGAAAGTTAGAAGTTTTCTCTTGTTGTATTCTTCTAGCAACTGTTATTGTTCCACCCTTTTCGTCTTGAATTGGTCTAAGGTTAGCTGGTATGGAACCTGTCTTTTGTGGGTCTTTATTGATTGATTTTCTATTGATAGATATAATTGGGTACTTAATCATACCAGATGAATCACGAATATCTTTGTTATTCTTTACTTGATGTGCTCTTTCAGCAGATACCCAGATAACAGGAACCTTTTTCCAACCTTCTGATGTAGTTGAGAATACATTTATTTTTTCGTTTAACCAATTATAAAAAGCAAAATCAATTGTTTCAAGAGTAGAAGATTGAAAGGTTATTTCTTGTAATATATTGCTCATTTATATTATCCTGCATAAATAAGAACAGGAATCTTTTGAGAAACCTTTTGAACATCGTCAGACATTTTAGCTTCTGTCTCTGCAATCTTGTGATAAGTTACTTGATCAAGAATCTTGTTTAATTCTTCTTTCAATTCCTTCTTTTCTTCTTTTGCTTCGGACATAAGAGCAGGGCCATTTAAAGTAACAGAGTCACCTGGAATTGGAAGGGTACTAAACTTGGATCTAACTTGTCCTAGCATTTCTTTACATACTGCCAAAGCATAACGACGTATCCACTGTTTACCTATTGCATTTATGTTCTCAAATGGTATATTAGAGAAAGGAAGTGTATTTATATTATTTACTCCACCAGTTTCGGAATCGCTTGAATTTGAAGGTGCTTCCCAAGGATCTGCTTCGTTTGAAATACTAAATTCAACCCACATATGATCTACACCTATATCACTTGGGCATGGATATAATCTAACTTTGTTATTTCTAATTTCATAAGAGAAGTGAGAATTTCTTGTATAGATTGCTGTTTCATATGCCATAGCTTGTAGCTTATTATGCCATGTTGGGATTACTTCAAATGTGCTATCGTCAGCATATTGACCATAAGATGATAAGTTACCAATAGCATTTAAACCGCCATAGTAACCAAAAAATCTCCACATAGAGTTTGGAGTTTTGTAAAATACCTTTCTTATTATTACTCTTCTGTTTCCAACCGAACCAGAAAAAGGAACAGGACCACCAGAAGCAGCATCTGTATTGTTTAAGGAAGATGATTCAATAATAGCTTGTAGGTCATAATCTTGAATATTTGGAGTAACACTGAAGGAAGCTGAATATATTTGTTGCGTACCTCCTATACCAGCTTCAATAGCATATGCATCACCGTATCTTGCAAAATAATCTAGGTTATATCTTGGATAAGCTAATTGTGGAGTTTGACCAGATAATGCAGATCCAGAAGCAAATTCTCCATCGCTATCAAATGTTCCTGTGGTTGCTCCAAGAAAAGTTGGCATAGCGTTGATTGATTGATGTAAATTAACAATATAAGAATATTCTAACACAGCTTCTTCATAAGCAGCGTATACATTTCCTGTTGTTATTTCAATATCTAATATATCACCACCAAGCTTTTTATAAACATAACCAACTTGGTCTGCTGCTCCTGTTAAAAATGCTGGGGAGGTTGAATAAATACCAAAAGGTAGGGTTGCTGCTACATCTGCTATTGTCCCTGCTGATGGCAAAACAATAGCACTTAAAGTAGATGCTGGGGTTAAAACAGGAACTGCCATTAAATATTATTTCCTTTTACAATAAGTAGTTATAAAAATAAGAAACCCTCCTTAACCATTTAGATTAAGGAGGGTTCTTACTAGCTAATAGCTATCAGACGCCGCCAGACTCGCCAAACATACCACGAATGATTACCAAACCGTAAAGGTCTGGCTTGACCATTTTCTTGGCGTAACGTGTCATGACGCCTTTACGTGGAACGAAGTCCTCAGTACCAAAGATGGTTGGAGTTACTTGGAGTGGGACGTATGGTGCATATACATATCCGCTTTCGAGGAATGAGCTACCCTTACGACCAACGAGGATTACGTTACGAAGGAAGTATGGATCAACGTAGATATCCCATTTCTTGGAGATTGAACCAACGTTAACAACACCGACCTCGCCTTTCTCGTCTTCGTGAGTTACTTTAGCTCTGAAGCCAGAAGTGAACTCAAGAATGTTAGCGGTTTCTGGACCACATACGAGGAAGTTTGCACCACCGCGAAGTGTCTTTCTGTGGATTTGAGCTGATACATCGTTTACTGTTTCAATTAAGGTTTCGTACCAAGCTGAGACAGTACCAGTGAAGTCTGGAGCCTTAGCTGATGCACCAATTTCGGCACCAGTTAATCTATTGACGAAAAGACCTGGTGATCTTGACCAATAGAATGTTCCAGCAGTTGCACCTTTGATAAGGTCTTCAAGAATTTCACGGTCAATTTCAAGACCGATTTGTTCTGAAAGAATTGAGGTAAGCTCAACCTCTGCATCAAGATTGTGATAAGCATTAAGGTCTTGACCCAATTCTGGTGTCCATTTTGCTTTCATTTTCTTGGTGATAGCGGTGATTGATACTGAATCGACGGAGATATCAATCTCTGGGATTGCTGTTTGTGATTCAAAACCCCATGTGTTTTGACCAGCGATTGCACCAAGGGCGTTAGTTGAACCAGCAGCTATGTTAGTTGTACCGAAACCATCAGTTATTGGGAATTGCATAGTTGCACCAGCACCAATTGTCAAGTCTGATTTGACAGCAGCACCGTTAGTAGCAGTATCAGAAGCGAATACAAAGTATAAGTTTGATGTAGCAGTAGTGTGTTGAGCAGCACCCAAAGCGGTTGTTCCGATTACGGAACCATCACCCAATTTAGTTAATCTTCTGACCAAACGTGTGCTGTTTGAACCAGTTAAGTTTGGAGTAGGACCAACTAATGTGATTGCAACGAAATCTTTTACATTAAGTTGTGTAAAGGCTGCTAAGCTTGCTGAGACAACTGCAATTTTAGTTGAACCAGAAGTAAAGTCTGCATCATAACGAACCCAGCTATCAAGAGTTGTATCGCCAAATGTACCAGATGCAACTACACCTAATGCACCAAGAAGTACGGAACCTGTTGGTGAAGTGTAACCGTTATTAAGGTTGTAGAAACCTTTTTCAGCATTAAGACCAGTTAAGCTAACACCACCAGTGATTTGTTGACCGAGAACGCCTTGACCATAAACTGAATCACCAGCCTCGTATCCTAATCTTGGACCAGAACCAGCAGTTGATGAAATCTTAAAATCAAGGAAGAAGATAAGACCAGATGGAAGTGACATAGGTTGAACGCTAACGAGATCGTTGGCGATAAGACCAGCGAATACTCTGCGGACGATTGGGAATGCTACGGCAGCAAAACCTTCTACGTCACCAGCAGCCATAGCTGAAGATTCGCGAAGAAGCTCTTTTGCTTGGTTCTCAAGAAGACGAGCCATAGTGTGTTTTGCTCTCTCTGAGGACATACCTTCAAGAAGACCTGTTTTTTCCCATTTTGAAAGAAGAGCTGAGCCTTCTTTTGCGAGGTCACGTTGAACCATGCCCTCTGTTAATCTTTCGATAATAGACATATTATAAACTCCTTAAATGTTTATTTATTTAATACCTGCCAAACGACGCATTCTATCCACTTCTGGAGTTACTGTATCGTTTTGCTTTGTGTGAAATACAGATGAAGAAGGTCTATTTAAGGCTTCGCTAAGTGATTTTGGAGCAGATACTTTTGTATTACCCCCCACTGTGCTTTGAAGTGTTTGATAGATTGTCTTTGCTTCGTCTGTTGTTTTTGCGTTGGATAGTGCTTCGACAAGTTTATCTTTTTGTCGCTCATTCAAGGAGTTACTATTCAATACGCGGTTTGTATAGAGAAGTTTAGCATTTGTTACTGATAACTTATCTAAATTCTCTTTTAATTGTGATACTGCGCTCTCGTATTGTTCTACTTTATTTGCGAGTGCTTCAGTAATCTTTTCAAGTTTTTTGTATTCAACTTGTAAATTCTTATAATTGCTTTGAAGTTTTTTATTTTCATTTTTAACTTCTATTGTTTGTTCCTCAGCTTCAAGTTGTGCTCTTTTTGCTGCTGCTACATCTTTGGCATATTCAACTTCAAGTGTGTTAGCTGGATATTCAATATTACCATATGGAACAACTCTGGCATCAACTGTAAGTTTCTCATAGAGATCTAAAAGTTCTGCTTTATCAATCTCGTATTGTTCGCCTTCTTGAAGTTGTGCTGCTTGTGATTGTATAAATTGATCACGGGACATAGCGGAACCTTTGTTACCAGATAAATCAATATTAGATTCTTTTGCCATTCCATCAATCTCACCTAATGTTAGATCAATTGTTACTATTTCTTCTTCGTCTGGGCAAGCGCACATCTTTTGTCCATCTTTGTAAGCTTGTGTCATTTGATCGCCAACATTTCCGCCATTAATGCCAGAAGTTCCACCTTCGGATGCAACAGGAGAATTAAAGCCTTCATCTTGTTCTAATAAATTTTTAATTGCGTCTTTTACTTCAGTTGAGTATCTTTCTAATACTTGTGCTTCTGCATTTTTAAGTGCAGCTTCTTTTAATGCTGTGGCATCTATAATTGCTTGTTCTAACAAAGAAGACATTAAGAGTTCTCCAATATATATGTAATCAAAAATAAATAGTGTCTAAGTTTGGAAAAACCCTAATTTTATTAATTTACAGAACTAAAACCTTTTGCTCTTGCTATTAATTCGTTAGATGGATTATAAAATTCAACTAAGCTTTCATCTTCAAAAGAAGTTTTTTCTACATAAATTGTTTTTGTAGTGTTATCATTTAATGTGATATCAAATTTATAACTTCCAAATGGATAAAAATTAGTTATTTTAATTTTATTAATATCTATTCCTTCATCTAGAAGTTGAATAATATAATCTTGTATTTTCATAATATTTCCTAAGTTGAAAACATAATTGCGTCTGCCACACCAGTAGTGCCACCAGAAATTAAGTAACCATTTACTGTTGCTCCATCAGTTACTGAATTACCAAACACAGCGTCTCTAGAATACCATATTTCTCTTAATCTACCAACAAAATTATATGGACTAGCGTTATAACCTATAAAAATAGGTAGCTTAACTAAATTAGCAGATTTTGTAATTAATGTTGTAGAATCAGAAACCGCAAAATAATTGACTTTTTGAATAAGTGCTAATGTTGCTTGATTTGGAATAAAAATACCAGCATGTGAATTACCAGTTGATGCACCATGAAAACCAAAAGTTGGAGTATTACTTATAGTATTAGAAGTTATAGAAAATTTACCATTTGTTGTATTGGCACCAGTTGTTATAATTCCATATACTTTATTGTCTTTTTCTGAATCAGCGGTTGTATTGTCTGTTTCACAATCAATTATTCCGCCAGCAACAAAACCACTTACAGTATCTGTTGTACAATTAAAAAATATTGCTATTCCATCAGTTGATTCAAAACATCTAATTGAAGATGCGCCACCCATACTTGTAGACCATATTTTCCAATATCCAAAAAAATTACCAGCAGAAAAAGGGCTAGCATTTGTCCAAGATGAATAAGAACCAGTACCAACATTTTTAGATAACGAAACGTGAAGAAAATTTGCTGCATATGTATCTGGTGAAGCCATAGTTGGTGTCAAACCTGCCCTTGAGGAACCAGCTACTAAGATCTTTTGCCCTAATGAACTGCTTGGAGGTGTAAAATAACATGCTTCTGTAAATGAACCAGATTTTTCAATTGCTGGTGTCCAAGCAATACCAGAACCAGTAACTCTAGCACTTCCATCAAGATAAACATTTGAACTAAATGCTGTATTTATAGCATCTATAACGTTTGGAACTAATGCAGTCATACCAGATTGAACTGGTAACTGCTTCCAATTTAAAGCTGGTAAACTCATTATCCTATTGCTCCTGTTGTTATACTTAAATAGATTGGACTTATTAAAGGACCAGCACTAGCTTCTGCTTCCATATATCTTGTGTTTAAAACAGAAGCTGCTAAAACAATTGCTTTCCATCCAATTGTTCCATCATTTAACCAAGCTAAAACTTTGCCTTCTCTATTACCAGATGAAGGTGGAGCGATAACTGATGGTGCTACGGAATTATCATAATAAGGGATTGATAAAGAACTTGATGGAAATTTACCAGATTCTAATGTAGATATTCTTGTATTTAAAGAAGATGATAATTCTGTTGTGCTAAATGTTACTTCTTTTAATATTCCGTTTGCATTACTATCTACAAGAGAAGTTGTAATAGCTACTCCTCCAAGACCTTTTAATTCTAAGCTATCAGACCCTGTAGCTGAAAGAGTAGTTTGTCCTGCAACTACTATGTCTTTGTAGTGAGAACCTATTGATAAAAATACTTCATTAGGGGCGGACTGTGATACTTGAAATCCTGTATTGTTATCGAATGTTATTTTTGATACAGTGTTATTATATGTAGCACCCTCAGCACTTGTTCCAGAAACCGTTAAACTTGTAGAAGATGGTAAACCAATATAAGTTGAAGCAGAAATAGAAGTAACAGTTATACTACTGGATAAGCTTAAAGTTACTGCTCCGCTTGTTCCTCCACCAGTCAAACCAGAGCCAGCAGAAACAGAAGTAATATCGCCACTTCCAGCAACCCCACCAGAAGCTAAATCTCTTCCAACACCAACGTCAAGTGTTGAAATATCAAAAAATCCACCTCTATTAGAACCACCAGTTTCAAATATACGAAGTTTGTTTTGGTATACGTCTATTGTAACACTACCAGTAATATTTGTATTAGTTTGTGGTTTATTTAATTTTATTTCACCACCTTCATCACCAGAAGAATAATTAGATACTAAAGTTTGTCCAGCAACTATATCAGTAGATGAACTAACTTGACTTGTTGTGATTTTTAAAATTGAAGAACCACCAGCAACAAAATCAATTTGATCGTTTTCAAAATCAATTTTAGTATCTCGTTGCGGATCTGAACCAGCAACTAAATCTCCAACAGTTTGTGAAGTGCTACCAGAAGTTCTATTATAACCAAAAGCCATGTTTTATTTCTCTCTCAATAAATAGGATGGTAAATAAAAAAGGAAGGCACCAAGTTAATGATGCCTTCCAATTTAATTCTAATGTAAAACCAGAATCTAATTTTAGATTAGAAGATTGACCACTTATTAGTTGCTATGTATACACACTCAATAGCAGCATATTGAGATTCAAGAGTTACAAAATTCTCTCCATCAATAGTTTGTGAAGTGTTGCCAGAAATAGCAATTGTATATTGACCACCAAGATTACCACAATTTGATGGTGCTTTAATTTTAACTGATTCACCTACGGATGGTGATGCTGGTAAAGTCCAAGTTCTTGGTGCTGTTAATGAAGCAGTAGAGAAGTTAACACCAACATTTAAGTTAAAATTACCATCTGGAACTTCGGTTACAGTTGAAGCCATAGAACCAACGAAGCTTGAGGCTTTAATTGGTAATGAAGATGAAAGAACGTTTGTTGCGCTGTAAGTGTCAGTTTGGAAGGAAGCCCACTGACTTGAACCAGAACCGAACAATAAACCATATCCAGCACCAAAACCAGTAGAACCATCACCAACTACGATAGCTGTATCTTGGATAAGTAATGTGCCTACTGAAGCTGAGAATGTATCACCCAATACAATCAAATCACCATTAACGGTAAGTTTTTGTACGTTTGAATCACCAGCAAGAACGTTAATACCACCGCTAGTAACTCTAACACCAGAAGAAGCAGTAATTGAACTACCTGCTTGGATATTGTTAGAGGCTGATACGAAACCAGATTTAACTGTTACGTCACCACTATCTATAGTAACTCCACCAGCGGCAACAGAAACGCCACCAGCAGTTACTCTAACACCAGAGGAGGCAGTAAGCGCACCTTTAGCTACTTCAAAATTTACTGTTATACCAGAAGAAGCAGAAACTTTTATCGCTTCATTTCCACCTACGTTATTATAATAAGCATAACTTGTTTTGAATGCTTTTGCTACGTTATCATAATATGGAAGATAATTATCACTTGTTTGAACTGCTCCACCTTGTAACGAAGAAGCCGTTAATGCTTGAACGCTTGTATTACCAACAGTTACAGTAAGACCATTACCGATTGTTGCTGATGTTCCAACTAATAATTGAGCAGAACCAGAAAGATTACCACCAACGGCAGAAACGCTAGTATTAGAGGTTAAACCTTCTTCTGCTGTAAACGAACCAGAAACTGTTGCTGGTCCTCTTTGAAATTTATAAGCCATTTTATTATTTGTCTCCTTAAAAAAAGACACATAGTAAAAATGACGTTACTATGTGCTATCATATTAATTAGTATCTGTCAATAGATAAAGTATTTATTATTTCCATTTGAATATAAATTAATTGCTGAATAAGGTGATTCAATTATTATTGTTGCTTCTCCATCAATTGTTTGTCCGTTAATAGAACAACTTAAAATTATATTATTTGTGTCTGCCATTCCACCTTCATCTTTAACAATAAATATTTGACCGTTTGAAAGAGTTGAAGCATTTGGAAGAGTTAAAGTTAAACTTGCTGTTGCGGCTGAAGTATCAACACCAATTATATGTTGTGCTGGCGTTAAAGTTAAATCCGTTGAAGTTGTAGTTCTATTAACAACAAAACCAGAATTAGTTGTAAATTTTGGAATTGTATAGTCGAATAACAGATCTGATGAACCACTTATTCCACCAGCAGAACCAGTTTTAAACTGAATAGCGGTTAAAGGACCACCACCTGTTGCGCTGCCACCAGAACCAGATATATTTGTTAATAAAGAACCATTACCGACAAAATAAGAGGCAGAAACAATAGAACCAGATATATTATCGATAAAGGTTTGATTGCCCGTTATCTTATTTTTGCCCTTTGAAACTTTATATGCCATTTGTTATCCTATGCTACATGCCAGCCAGTTGACGTACAATAAAGCATTACAGAACCATTATCAGATTCAATAACAAAGTTTGAATCTCCATCAACAGTTTCACCAGAAGCAGCTACTAATGTTATTGTGTTTGTAAATGCGTTGCCTGTTTCGTCTTTGATAAATAGAGTTCTTCCTGTATTTGTTGCCGAAACAGAAGGTAAAGTTATTGTTGATGATATAGATGTTGTATTAACACCAATAATAAAATCCGTTGAAGTTACGGTATAATTACCAGAAACTAAATTTGTATGATACACTATCGCACCATTTAATGTAGTTAATCCATTAGCAGTTAAATTATTGAATGATGCGTTGTTTGAAATGTTTGCTTGTGCTGATGAACCAGAAGAAGTTGAAGTTGTTTGTCTGACTGGTATAACTGTGTTTGCTGAAAATTGAGGATTAAACATTCCCTCTCTTGCTCTCAAACATTTAGCCATTACTTCAAATTTATTTTCTATCTGTCCAAATAATTGTTTTGGTTCATCAAGCTTAACAATTTCGTAATATCTATCGCCATATAAAACAAAATCACCTTCACGAACAAAAACATCTTGATCTTCTGTTAGACGTTTTTTGTGAAAGTGAATCTCTATTGATGTTGCTTTATCAATACCAACATTCTGTGTAAATGATTGGGTTTGACCTTCCCACTTTACGAGGGCATAGATTCTTATTGGAGGAAGAAATGTTTTTTCTATTGCCTCGCCATAAAGAGGATGGAAGTTGGAACGATCAATATCAATAGAGAAATAAGCTACTTGTTGACCAATAACTCTTTCAATAAGCTCGTCATTAACTTGCTTAACAAGGTTACGCTCCTTCTCACCTGTAAATAAGGGAGGAGGAGGTTGTGCGGGTTGTGACCAAGCAGTATCGGATTTCTTTTGGCGTGCCATTAACTATAAATAGTAATAGCCTAAGAAATAGGAATAGTTATTGGGAATGGTCCTATTGAACCACCAGTGTTACCAGTGCTTGTAACTTTTGCCCATAATCTAAAGTAGCGACCAGTACCAGATATAACAACTGACGAAGCATCATAATAAGTTGAAGAACTTGCACCAGATGAACTTGATTGAACTGCTGACCAAGTTACTGTCGCACTATCTCCACTTAAATTATTAACTAAATCAGCTAATGCTAATCTTAATTTTGTTTGATCTATAGTTGCTGACGTAGAACCTAAGTCAAACTCTCCAACCAATTGTTCAGTACCAGAAGTGTCATATTGAGCAGAACCCCAACGATAATAACTATTTGGAACAAAATATCCTGCTTCTTCATCTGGTTTAAGCTGAACATCGTAATAATGGAATGAACCAGTAGAAGTTATAGCAGCATTTGATTTTCCTGTCATTAACATTTGACCAACATTTATTTTATTTCCAACAGAAGTAACCGAGGCATTTACAAACGTATTTCCTTGCGAGAATAACCATCCTGTTGTTGGTAATGTCGAACCAGTTGATAAATTATAATAAAGTGAATATTGTGTTGGAGTTATGTAAGCTGTCCACCAAATACCAGCAGCAGCTTCACCACTTGTTAACGTGTGATTTGTAGTCCCACCAAGGTTTGATTGCGCTGTTGCATAAAGACCATTATCGTAACCAACACCAAATCTAACATATTTATCAACAGAACCAGATATCCAAACTACTGCTTGTGTTTGATCATAGTTAGATACTGAGTAAGCAGATATTTTAGTTGTTACCTGTAGTGATTGTCCAACTTGTAGATTATACTCTCTATATCTGGTTGGTGCTGTTGCTGTGCCTCCAAACCAAGTTGTGTCCGACAAAGAACTGTGAATTAAATTAGCAGCATTAGAAGATGATACGTTTTCTGTTGAAGAAGAAACTGAACTTAAGCTACTACGATTTAACCAAGTCCATCCATATTCGCTATTCATAAGACCAATAGCTCTTGCGGTAGGAAAAGTTTTTCTTCTTTGTAACTGTAAATATTTATTAGAGTTTATAGTTAGAAGTTCATAATTACTTCCTGTTGTAACGCCGTTCGCATAAAATATAGCATGTTTTGGAATTCCACCAACATAGGAAGAAGCAGAAATATTTGTAACCGATAAAGTATTTGAAGTGCTATCATATGTAAACGTTGACTCTGCTCCAAGAACACCAGAATCATTATATTGAACATAACCATTTGAACCTGCGGCAGATGTTTGTCCACCGCCACCTCCACCACCTCCAGAAGCACCACGATGAAGACCAGAAGGTGTAATTCTAGCGTCAGTAGCTGTTAAACTAGAAGCATTACCTCTTACGGTTATCGTACCAACAAATATTGCAGATCCAGCAGTATTAGAGCCTTCTGTAAATGTTTCAACAGAAATTGCAGCCAAAGCATCACTAAACGTTGGGTATTTTTCTTGACCATAGTATACAAATAAAGCACGATTAACAGCTTTAGGAAACCAATAAACTCTTTGATTTGTCCACTCACTATTTCCAACTGCTGCAAGTGTTCCACCAGTATTATATTGTGTTGGATCAATAGTGGTATGACCAGCAAGACCAATCCCCGTATCTGTAACAATATTTCCACTTACATTAAGATATTGACGATAAATCTTTGAAACTGTAAGTGCCGCGTCATTTGCCGATGTTATTATATTTGGAGATTCTGGATCTGATGTATAATTTCTACCTTCAGCATAAGAATCTCCTGCTGTTTTTGTAAGGCTTAATGTAGAACCAGAAGCGGCAAGAACGTGACCACTAATCTTTAATGGACCAAATGCTCTTGTAAAATCTAGTAAATTATTTGTACTACCATAAGTAACTGCTGGTATAACAAGAACACCATTTGTTACAGAACCTGTTTGGTGCAGAACTCTTCCAAGTATAATTCTATCACGGTATTGTGTAATAGTTGGAGCAGTTGTACTTTGTTGAATAGTGCCAGAAGCATTAATACTAATATAGGTTACTTGACTTGATGATATATAATCTAATGATTGACTTACATAAGCGGGCCAATCAACTTTAATTATTGTTGGGTATGAATCTGCTGTTAATGAAACGTTTTGATCTACAATAAGACCAGAACCAGCAGTTAAACTAAATGTTGTTGTTCCAGTTACAGTAGAAAGAATACCGCCATGTTGGTGACCTGTTGCTATTGAAGATTCAAGCCAACGAAGACGGGTTGTATTTGTATAAGAAGTTCCTGGCAAATATTGTGTAAAGTATATATCGTTTGTTGAACCAGAAGTATAAATATAAGAAGCAGTTTGATTTGTTGGAATTACTGCTGGTGCAACTGGGAGCATCTGTATGTAATTACCTACAGACAATCCACCAGAAATGAACGCATTATTTCCAGTTATTGCTCCAGTGACATTTAGTGTTCCAGAAAGTATTGTTGGTCCAATATTTATAAATGTACTCGATCCTGTCATTAAGAAAGAACCAGTTAATGTTAGAGTGCTTCCACTAAAAGTTAAATTAGAAGAACCAGTTAAAGTTCCTGTATTTCCATCTTTTAGTTGTATAGTCCAATCATTACCAACGCCATTAACGTTGATACCATTAATATCGGTTATATTTGAACCATCACCGCTAAATGTTCCAAGAGTAATTATTGAACCAGTAGCGATAACGGCTCCAACAGCAAATAAACCATTAGAAGTTCTAATTGGACCAGCAGTGTCAATACCAGAAGAAGCTGATAGAATACCACCAGTAGAAGTTATATTTGAAGCAGCAGTTATGGTACCAGCAGTTTGTAAAGCGATTGATGAAGAAACTGTACCACTAATATATGAGGTGCCAGACATTAATAAAGCACCAGATATGGTAATATTGTTACTGTTTACTAAAAATATATCACTTCTTGAAGCGTTACTGACTCCATTACCTACAATAAATAATGAAGAACTATTTGCAACATTATATTTTCCTACAACTGTTTGACCAGAAGCACTAGCAATAGTTCCTAAACCTCCAGCATGTGAATACTGTGAATATGTTTTGGTAGCATACCCTTCAGCATGTGAATAATCTCCATAAGTTATTGTAGCTTCACCTTCAACGTGAGAATGGGTTCCACTTGCTACAGTAAAAAGACCTTCAGCATGTGAATAATCTCCATAAGCTATTGTAGATTCGCCCTCAGCGTGAGAGGCTATGCCTTCAGTTAAAGTATATGCACCCTCAGCGTGAGAAGAATTAGCTGATGCTGTAGCAAAGATACCTTCAGTATGAGAGTAATCTCCGCTTGCTAAAGTATAAATACCTTCAGCATGAGAATAATTTCCATAAGTTATTGTATTTCTGCCTTCAGCATGTGAAGCTGTGCCATAAGTTGTTGTAGAAGCTCCTTCAGCATGGGAAGATGTGCCATAAGCCCACGCGCCTTGTCCTTCAGCATGAGAATAATATGCGTATGTTCTTGTATTTATACCTTCAGCATGTGAATAATCTCCATAAGCTATTGTAGAAGTTCCTTCAGCATGTGAATAAGAGCCACTTGCTAAAGTATTTAATCCTTGAGCTAAAGAATTACTTAAATAATTATAAGTAAAATTGGTTGAGCCACTGAAAGTAGAACCAGAAGCAAATTGAATTGCTTTATCAGATCCACCTGGGGTTCCACCACTTCCAGTTATTACATCGTTAACATAAGCCCAACCAAATCTACTCATTTTATCCTACTCCTACCGAACCAGACCAGTTATTACCGATACCATTAGGTCCAGAATTTTGTAAATGTGATGTTCCAATATTTGTAAGTTCAGCAAACACAGAAGCACTTGTTGGAGTTGTTGTGTGTGAGAGTAAAAATATTGATGATACTTTAACTTTAAAATCTTGTGATGGGAAAACAGTAGTAGATGTTGCCGCAGGAATTATAAAGTAATTTGTCCCAGATACTCCATTTGCTGAGAATCCAACTCTTAAAGGAGCAGCAGTATTAACATTTGATACTACAACTCTTTGAGTAATATCTGGAAATGAAACTTGGGTTGGAGTTCCAGCGTTTGATGGTGCTGCTATACTTGAAGTAGCATAAGGAACACCAGATACTTGATAAGAACCTACGTTACTTAACCCAACACCATAAGGATAACTTTGTGACATATTTAATCTTCCCTTCTTTTGTTGCTTTCAAAGCGTTTATTGTAATTAGATTCTCTTGCTAATTCTTTCGCTTTTTTCTCTGCTAAATGTTTCTTCCATCTAGCAATTGCAGCAAGTTTTTCTTTCCTTCTTACTACTGATGGTTTCTCGTAGTATCTTCTATCTTTAACTTGCTCGATAACTCTTTCTTTTTTTACTTTCTTTAAAAATCTCTTCACCATTCTTTCAAAAGGTTCTCCCTTCTTTGGGACTACTTTTGCGTGAAGATTATTGCTCTTAGACATAAACACCTCTCAATTCGTTTATTCTTTGTCTTAATTTATTAACTTTATTTTCTTCAATTGACTTTTTATTTTTAACTTGAGCACCTACTTGTTTGTTTATTTCTTCCATAGCATTATTGTTCTGTTCTTCTTCAAATATAGAAGCAGCAACACTTACTTGTGGTATTACATCCAATATAGCTGCTTGAAATGGTGAACCCTTCTCTGCCACTTGTTGAAAAAATGGAAGAATAGTTGGTTGTACTACATAAGCATTTGAATCTTTATCAAATGATTTAACAATCAAATTAGTATAGACATTTTGATTTTGTTTTTCTTCTTCAGTAACAACATTTAACATTTCATTAGCAAAAGCAACTTGTAAAGAATAAGCTGGTACTGGTGAAACAACACTTGTTTCACCAGTTTGTGGATTTATTTGAGCAGACATAATTTGATGTGTTCCAACAGATTGTGCTTGTGTAAGAAAATCTTGTGCTGCTACTTTTGAAAGATTTTCTGGATCTTGTAGTTCTTGAAATCTTTTCAACATAAACTCTTCATATTCTTCTGGTCTATCTTGATCTTTAATTCCTTTTTTAGAAACTTCTTTTTCAAATGCTATGTTTCCATATTCAACAGTTCTAGAAATTAAATTTTGAGCATATTGATCGACAACACCCATACTTACTAATTTTTGTTCAGTATCATCAATAAGACCTTGTAATTGTTCTAAACCACTAGTATCATAAACTTCTTCAGTTGCTTGTGCTTCTGGATTGTAAGTTGTTCCAGCTAAAATTCCTAACAAAGCAATACCAGCAGGAGTTGTTACTTTATGATATTTATTAAAAAAACTTTCATCTTGTTCAAATAAATAAGATTTAATTTCTTCTCTTATAACTTCTCTAACTTGTATTTCTGTTAATCTTTTCATCTTATTTGCTTCCAACCACCTGTAAGTTTAAGAAGACCTCCAATATCAACGCCTGGATCATGAGGATCTACGCCAGCAAGAGGATCTGCTGCTGAAGGTGCTGAGGCTTTGCTTTCGCTTATCTCGCCACCTCTAGCTAAAGGAGTTGTTCCTTCAAATATATTTATACCACCATAAGATTTTTTGCTAATGTCTTCAAGCATTTTCTTTCTTTCGGATTCTGCTTTTTGTTTAGCAATCATTCTTTCTTGTTGTAATTTTGGATCTATAGTAGGTTGTTTACGTTCTACTATTGGTGTTGACCCTGCTGTTTGTTTTATTATCTCACTTATTACTGTGGATAGTTCCTCTTGCATCGCTTCTTTGACTAGGGCTTTGACAAGAGGTCTTAAAGTTTTTTTAAGTTCTTCTGCTTTCATTTTTCACCAATTCATAATAAATAGAGGTGATGTAAGTAAATACACCACCTCATATTCAAAAACCTCAACTAAGGTTTATTTTTAGATCACTTTTTAGCTTTTGCTTTTGTATCGTGTCTT
>Ga0222713_10000422_pt1 | contig 47763 bp, 45 predicted proteins | sample C33_649DmetaG_FD_165061 | JGI IMG/M metagenome (GOLD analysis project Ga0222713, IMG submission 165061) | Estuarine water microbial communities from San Francisco Bay, California, United States - C33_649D | ecosystem: Environmental > Aquatic > Marine > Unclassified | place: USA: California... | reverse complement strand
ACAATTGCAATGGATCAAAGCGCATTTGAAATTGCAATAGTTTGAAATTCAATTGATTGAATTTTTTAATGTTTTTTTTTGGGGGATACGACTCCCCTTTTGTGTTTCTACTAACAACCTAGTAGAACACAACAATGAAAAACATGATCTTGATAGTAATCATAGCAATTTTACTTACGGCCTGCGGTACACCAAAGTCTTGCAGTCCTCAGCGAAAGAAATATTATCACGGTGCTTTCCTTCAATTTTGACGTTCTTAAAGTAGTTGTTGTTTCATAGAACAGAAAAGGGCCCTCGGGCCCTTTTTTGTTATTCCAGCCCTACGCCAAGGCCCTCTTGAATGCGGCTTGCAATGGTACAAGAAATAATGACCCCTGTCGAAAAATGTAAAATTGAATTCTTACCTTTGCACCGCCCCTAGGGACCCCATAGCTCAGCTGGATAGAGCATCTGCCTTCTAAGCAGACGGTCACAGGTTCGAGTCCTGTTGGGGTCGCAGATTGCGGGGAGTAGCGCAGGCCGGTAGCGCATCTGGTTTGGGACCAGAGGGTCGCAGGTTCGAATCCTGTCTCCCCGACCAAAACCTTGGAGAAATCCAGGGTTTTTTTTTGCCCATCGAGGGCTGGATTACCTTTGCCTAGAACCATGAAGATTTTGTTCGTTTGTTTGGGAAACATTTGCCGAAGCCCCTTGGCTGAAGGATTGTTTCAATGGCATGCCCAACAGCAAGGGTTAGCCGATAGATTCACCGTCGACTCATGCGGCACGAATGGCTTGCACAACGGAGAGCTGCCCGATACCCGCACCCGTAAAAATGCATTGAGCCATGGTCTGCAATTGGAACACCGCAGTCGACAGATTCAACAGCAAGATTTTGCTGAGTTTGATCGTATTTTAGTGATGGACGAACAGAATGTAACGACCGTAAAAAATTTATGTCCAGAGGCCTTTCGATATAAAATTCACAAAATGCGAGAATTGGATCCTATTGCCCCCCATGCTGATGTGCAAGACCCTTGGTACGGCGGTGAAGAAGGGTTTGAAACCACCTTTCAAACCCTGGATCGATGCGCGAAAGCGTGGCTGTTTCACCTAGTGTCCAACGTGGATAACTGAGACTTAAACAGCCTGAAACAAGGGCTAATTTTGGCTCTTGCATGGAATTCTTAATGGATCCTGAATTTTGGGTTGCCTCAGCTTCTTGGAACCCCATAGAACTAAAGCCTTTGTTGGTCTTTTTGTTTGCATTGGCCCTGTTACTGACGTGGTTGATACTGGTTGTTCACCGAGTTAGAATACCTCGAACTAGCCCATCAGATTCACCTGCGCCTCTAGGCCCCTTGCCTCCCATTTCTTTGGTTGTATCGGCTCACAACGAACGAGAAAACCTCAAACAGAATTTAGATGCTTGGCTCGGCCAGGATTACCCTGATTTTGAAGTGGTAGTCATCGACGATCGAAGCACCGATGAAAGCCATTTGGTCTTGCTGCAAAAGCAACAAGAAAATCACAAGTTGCAAGTAGTCTATCTTGATCCCGATTATGTGAAGAATGGTGGCAAGAAACTAGCCCTTACCCTGGGATTTAAAAAAGCCAAACACGCTCACTTGGTGCTGTGTGATGCCGATTGCAAGCCCTCATCAGACCAGTGGCTGAAGCATATGGCTGCGGCTTTTCAACCGGGAATTGAAATGGTCATCGCGTCTTCTCCTTTGATCGTTAAAAAGGGATTTTTGGGTGGAGTCATTCACTTTGAAACGCTGCTGACCCATTTGCATTTCTTAGGCTGGGCCCTGCGAAACAAACCATACATGGGCCTGGGGCGCAACTTGGCTTATCTGCGCACAGCCTATGACCGTGTGGGTGGGTTTTCTCAACACCACCACATTCCTGCAGGAGACGACGATTTATTCGTGCAATCTGCCGCCACGGCTACAAACACGGCCATCGTTCTAAACGCTGAGGCCTTCACCTTCAGTCCTGGAGCTCAAAACTGGAAAGCCTACACCAAACAAAAAATCAGGCATTTATGGGTAGGAAAATTATACCCCGGTCAGGTGAAGCGAAATCTCAGCTTATTTCCGTTCACGCTGCTCGCTCTGCTGGCGTCTTGGATTTATTGGTGGGTACAAACCAGCGCCTGGATATACCCCGCACTGGCTACTGCATTGCCTTTGATTGTGCTCTGGATCGTATTGCACAGAAAGGGCAAACAATTGCAAATGAACCAATTCTCTGCCCTATTCCCCCTTCATTTGATTTTCTATGGGCTGTGGTATTTGTACATGGGAATACGGGTGTTTTTTACAAAAAGAATTTTATGGTAGACGCGAGCATTGTTTCCTCATTTTTTGAATTGACACCCTCTCAACAGGGTCAAATTCAACAACTCTACGAATTATACGCCTTTCACAATGCCCGTGTAAACGTCATTTCTCGAAAAGACATGGACAATTTCTATGTCCACCACGTCTTGCATGGCTTAGCCCTAGGACATTATCATAAGTTCCATGCGGGAGAAGAAATCATTGACATAGGCACAGGCGGTGGTTTTCCTGGAATTCCCTTGGCCATTCTGTTTCCCGAAACCCAATTCGTACTCTGCGATTCGATTGGTAAAAAAATTCAGGTTGTTCAAGCCATAAGCGATGCCTTGGGATTGAAAAATACCGAAGCCATACAATCGCGCACCGAAACCTTGAATCGCAAATTCGATGCCGCCACGGCCAGGGCCGTGGCGCCAGCACGATCCCTTTTCACCTGGATGAAAGGTCAATTCAAAGGCAAGCCCCGCATGTATTTGCTCAAGGGTGGAGATTTGGATAGCGAAGCTCAGGACTTGATGCAATTGGCACCTCAAAGCCCATTGCGCATTGAGAAGCTATCTGAAATGTACCCAGAAATGGAGTTTTTCGAAATGAAAAAACTGATGATGTTGGGCTAATTAGCCCAACATCGATTTCGCCTTTTTCAAGGCCTCATCTAAACCAGGCAACCATTTGCCTCCAGCCGTTGCAAAGAATGGCTGGCCACCACCGCCGCCTTGGATTTCTTTGCCACACTCACGCACCCATTGGGAAGCGTTCCAACCTTTCTCGGCCACCCATTGATCATCAATGTAAAAGGCCAATCCCGGTTTTTCAGAAGCCTCAAAAGCAATCAAAACAACGGGATTACCCAACTCTTGCTTCAACTGAAAACAAAGCTGTTTGGCGGCATCGGCACTGGGCAAATTCAATTGAGCCACTACAGTTGGAATGCCTTGAATGGTTTCCACTTGCTGCAACAACTGAGACTTGGTATGCTGCAATTGTTGACCTTCGAGCTGCTCCAATTGTTTCTTGGATTTACTCAGTTCTTCTTGGGTCTTGTTCCAAGTGGCCAATGCATCAGCCGGATGTCCCATGGCTGCTTCTAGCTGGGCCAACAGCGACAAACGCTGATTGATCATATCCATGGCTGCCTCTTGGGTGATGGCCTCAACGCGACGAACACCAGCCGCTACACTGCTTTCAGCTTTCAACTTAAAGAGTTGTATGTCGCGTGTGTTGCGAATGTGGGTTCCTCCACAGAGTTCTATCGAATAAGCGCGATCAAAAGCGATGACTCGTACTTGGTCGCCATACTTTTCACCAAAAAGAGCCGTGGCTCCCAAGGCTTTTGCTTCCTCAATGGGCAAATTACGCATTTCCTCCAAAGCAATGGCAGCTTGAATTTGCTCATTCACTCGTTGCTCTACCTGTTGCAATTCTTCCTCGCTCATTTTAGCAAAATGCGAGAAGTCGAATCGCAGCTGCTTATCGTTCACCAAAGAGCCCTTCTGCGCTACGTGTTCACCCAAAACTTCTCTGAGCGCCGAGTGCAACAAATGGGTAGCGCTGTGGTTGCATGAAATTCGAAAACGGCGGGCAGAATCTACCTCGGCCGCAAAAACCTGATCCAAACGATTCGGCAAATCCTCGCAGACCAACAAATGCAGTTTATTCTCTTTTTGAGTGTCCAATACGCGAATGCGTTGACCGTCTTCACAGCCAACGAGGTATCCGCTGTCGCCCACCTGACCGCCACTTTCAGCGTAAAAGGGAGTTTCATCCAATACGATGTGGACTTGAGTCTTTCCCTTCTGCTCCACGCTGCGGTAGCGGCTGATGCGAGTCGTTACCTGCTCATGATCATAGCCCACAAATGACTCTGAAGACTGAGGCAAGCATACCATCCAATCACCGGTGGCTTTAGCCGCATCAGCACGGCTGCGCTCTTTCTGCTCATTCAAGGCCTTTTCAAAGCCAGCTCGGTCCACTTGAATGCCATTTTCACGAGCGATCAACTCTGTCAAATCATAGGGGAACCCAAATGTATCGTACAGTTCAAAGGCCATTTGCCCGTCAACGGATTGGCCGGGATTCTGTTGCAAAAACAATTGAATGCGGCTCATACCCGTGGCCAGGGTGCGGAAAAAGCTCAACTCTTCCTCTTTGACCACCTTAGAGACGAATGAGGCCTGCTGATTCAACTCAGGGAAGGCCGAGGCGAAGAATGAGGCCAAACCGGGCACCAACTCGCACAAGAAGGGCTGCTGAAGCCCGAGATAACTGTATCCGTATCGCACAGCACGGCGTAGAATTCGACGAACGACATAACCCGCTCCCGCATTGGAAGGCAGTTGACCATCGGCGATGCACAAAGCCACCGCGCGAATGTGATCGGCAATGACTCGAAAGGCAATGTCTTGTGCTTCGGCATCGCCATAGGCGTGACCGCTCAGCTGTGCCGTTTTCTCAATCAAATACTGAAAGATATCGGTATCGTAGTTGCTGCTTTTCCCTTGAATGGCGCGGGTGAGGCGCTCAAAACCCATACCCGTATCTACGTGCTGCTCGGGCAATTTGACCAGCGAACCATCGGCTTGGCGATTGAACTCCATGAAAACCAAGTTCCAAATTTCAATCACTTCGGGGTGGTCCTTGTTGACCAAGGAAGAACCATCCATTTGGGCTCTTTCACTGGCCGAACGCATGTCGAAGTGAATTTCGGTACAAGGACCGCAGGGACCAGTATCGCCCATTTCCCAAAAATTGTCTTTTTTATTGCCGTTGATGATGCGCGAAGTGGGAACCCAGCGCAACCAGCGGTCATAGGCGGCTTGGTCGAATGCTACATTCGATTCGGAATCTCCCTCAAATACCGTCACATACAATTGGTCTTTGGGCAACCCGTACACACTGGTTAGCAATTCCCAGGCCCAGTCAATGGCCTCTTCTTTGAAATAATCACCAAAACTCCAATTGCCCAGCATTTCGAACATGGTGTGGTGGTAATGATCGTGCCCAACCTCATCCAAGTCGTTGTGTTTGCCGCTTACACGCAAACACTTTTGGGTATCAGCGATGCGCTTTTGAGAGGCCTGTGCATTGCCCAGAAAATAGTCTTTGAATTGGTTCATGCCCGCATTGGTGAACATCAAGGTGGGGTCACCTTTCACCACGATGGGTGCAGAAGGAACGATTTTGTGTCCTTTTTGGGCAAAAAACTCCAGGTATTTGGCGCGTATTTCTGAGCTGCTAAGGGCCATAGTGGCGCAAAGATACAGCCGGTGAAGCGGTACAAAAAGCAAAGGGCACCCAAAGGTGCCCTTGAAAAAGTACAATGTGTAACCTTAGGCCTGAGCGCGCATGGCAGGAGCTGCGGCTTTGATTTCGGCACTGGAGCCTTCGGCAAACTTTTCAAAGTTGGCATTGAAAAGCTGAGCCAGTTTGTCGCACTGGGCATCATAGGCTTCGGGATCGCTCCAGGTATGACGAGGATTCAACAACTCCGCAGGCACCGAGGGACATTCCTCAGGCATGTACACACCGAATACCGGGTGTTGCTCGAAGCTGCCTACCAATTGCCCGTCAAGGGCTGCTGTAATCATGGCACGGGTGTATTTCAATTTCATGCGCTCACCTACTCCATAGGGTCCGCCGGTCCATCCCGTGTTGACCAACCAAACGTTGACCTGGGGATTTTGCTTCAATTTCTCACCCAACATTTGAGCGTATTTCGCCGGATGCAAAGGCAAAAAAGCTTGACCGAAGCAGGCTGAGAATGTAGCTTGAGGCTCGGTAACACCGGCTTCAGTTCCCGCAACTTTGGCCGTGTAACCGCTGATAAAATGGTACATCGCTTGAGCGGGGCTCAACTTGCTAATGGGAGGCAATACACCGAAGGCATCGGCTGTTAAGAAGAAAATGTTCTCGGGAGCTTTACCCACTGAGGGTACCGCGATTCCTTCAATGTGATCAATGGGATAAGCCACCCGCGTATTTTCAGTAACGCTGATATCGTCATAATTGGGGACATTGGAATCTCCCATGAATCGAACGTTTTCTACCAATGCGCCTGGCTTAATGGCATTCCAAATTTGGGGTTCTTTTTCTTCCGTCAAGCCTACGCATTTGGCATAGCATCCGCCTTCGAAATTGAAAACAGAGTTATCTCCCCAACCGTGTTCGTCATCGCCAATCAAGGCGCGTTGAGGATCGGCAGACAAAGTCGTTTTTCCTGTTCCTGACAAACCAAAAAAGACGGCTGTGTCACCTTTTTTGCCAATGTTCGCACTGCAATGCATAGATAGCACACCGCGCTCTTGGGGCAATATGTAGTTCAAAACACCAAAAATGCCCTTTTTGATTTCGCCGGTGTAACCACTACCGCCAATCAAAATGATTTTGCGGCTCATGCTGACAACGGTGAAATTGTGCTGGCGCGTGCCATCGCGTGAAGGATCGGCTTTGAAGCTGGGAACAGCCAATATCAGCCACTCAGTCGGAGCTTGCTCGATTTCAGTTGCGCTAGGACGCAGAAAGAGGTTTTTGGCAAATAGGTTTTGATAGGCACTCTCGGTGATCACCTGAATGTTCAACCGATAACGATCGTCAGCGCAAGCATAAGCGTGACGCGCGTACAAGGTGCGTCCCTCTAAGTGCTCGCACATGTGACCCAGCAGAGCATCAAATGCTTCGGGTTCGAAAGGCTGGTTTACCGATCCCCACCAAGCGGTTTGGGCCGTAACCTCATCGTTGACCAGGAATTTGTCTTTGGGGCTGCGGCCGGTAAATTCACCGGTGTCGGCAGCCAATGCTCCTTTGTCTGTCAAACGACCCTCTCCCGTGGAAAGAGCGCGATCAATGAGTTCTTGTGTACTGAGATTGTTGTAAACCTGCGAAGCGCGGCTTTTAATTCCTGCAATCAGTTCGGCATTATTCATGAATAATCAAATAAATTTGAATGTTGCTGCAAAGGTACCGAGCCCTTTTGAGCCTAACGCCAAACTAAGACTCGTTTGCCACTCTGTAGTTACGCACAGCCAATTCTTGGGTTTTGCCCACCACATAAAGTACACATGAAATTGATTTACAGCATATTAAGACAAAAGATAAATACAAAAAGTGTTTCGATGACACCAAGTCTTTTGTGCATTATTTTTTTCTCATTGGCTTTCAGTTCCAAGCCCCTAAAGGCCCAACCCTATCGGTTGAATGGGATGCGTGACGTTTCTATTTGGGCTCTATCTGGAACCCATTATTGGATCAACAAAAACTGGGAGAATCGCATTCCCTTAGAGGGGAATTATTGGAGAACTGTGGGCTTCGACAAATGGGCTCCCACTGAATTGACCAAACCGTTGGCCTGGGCATCTGATTTCACCGCAAATGCCTGTTTCACTGGTTTTGGAGCTTTGGGTTTCTTTTTGCCCCAAGATGCCCGGCTGGGTTATTGGCAGCTGGGAGCCCAAAACGTGCTCCTAACAGCCAACATCACGCAAAGCATCAAGATGACAGCCCGCAGGGCTAGACCCTTCAATCAACCCGGTTACAACTTTGACCATAAAGATCAGTTTTACAGCTTTTTAAGCGGCCACAGCTCAACTACAGCTGCAGCTGCTACCACCGCATGGCTGGCCATGCGGGAATACCCCGACTTGCGTCTTACGGCCAATATCATCGGTTATTCTACCGCGGCTTTAGCTGTGAGTACCGCCACCCTGCGGGTGGCGGCCGGAAAGCACTACCCAAGTGACGTAATTGCCGGAATTGCCTTGGGTGTTGGAGTATCTGTATTGAATCAAAAAATCCATGAACGTTTCTAAACTTTTCCTCGCTCTGTTTGCTTTAGTTTCGTGTTCCTACAAAGCGCCTATGCAAGACCCTGTTAAACCCTCGTTGAGCCACGCCGTCCTAGCTGGAGGCTGTTTTTGGTGCCTAGATGCCGTATACCGAGAAATGAAAGGTGTCGAAAACGTCATCAGCGGCTATAGCAACGGTTTGGTTAAAAATCCAACCTATAGAGAAGTGTGTACAGGACGCACCGGCTGTGCTGAAGTTGTTCGAATTGAATACGATAGCAGCCAGGTGACGTATGCAGAATTGCTGGAAGTGTTTTGGCGCATTCACAACCCCACTACCTTGAATCGCCAAGGCAACGATGTGGGAACCCAGTACCGCAGTGGCATTTTTTACGAAACCGAAGAACAGCGTTTGCTGGCTGAAGCCAGTATGTCAGCCGCTCAAGAATCAGGCCTTTGGGAAGATCCCATAGTTACGGTGATCGAACCGTTGCGTGATTTCTCAGTAGCCGAAGACTATCACCAAGATTATTACCGGCAAAACCCCAATCAACCCTATTGCACCTTTGTAGTCGGTGAGAAAGTAAAAAAATTCAAGGAGCTGTTTGCTGATAAGCAAAAAGGGCTCTAACCTTTGGTTTTGTATCCTTTTGATTGGAGAAACTGACGCACTTTGTCGAGTGTATCTCCTTGAATCAGAATATCGCCATCTTTCGATGAACCCCCTGTTCCACAATGGTTCTTCAATTGCTTTTCAAGCAATTTCAAATCTTCATTTCGCCCGACAAAATCTTTGATGACTACACAGGGTTTGCCATTGCGAACCTCTCGTCGCACATACAAACGCTGTTGTTCAGGGCTCAGGGTATCTTCTTCTTGTTCCGCTTCAAACTGAAAGTCAGGATTGGTGCTATACACGATGCCATTTCGGCCTTTGTTCTTATTGCTCATGACTGGTTTTTTCGGTGAATGACAGAAGCTTGCGGCTGTGCCTGTGGCATGATGACCAAGTCGTTGATGTTCACGTGCAAAGGGCGGGAAATCACCCACGAAATGGCCTCAGCAATATCAGGGGCTACCAAGTTCTCAAACCCTAGGTAGACTGAATCAGCGCGAGCCTGATCGCCTTCAAAACGAACCAAACTAAACTCGGTGTCAACAGCCCCTGGATGTATACCTGAAACCCGAATGCCATCTGCCGCTAATTCCAAACGCATGGCTTGGGTAAGCGCATCGACAGCATGCTTAGACGCGCAATACACGTTACCGTTGTCATAGACTTGTTTACCTGCTATTGAACCGATGTTGATGATGTGGCCCGACTGGCGTTTGCGCATTCCCTGAGAAACGGCTTTGCTCATGTACAACAAGCCCTTGACGTTGGTATCGAGCATGGTATTCCAATGTTCCAATGATCCTTCGTAAAATTTCGATAGACCTAATGCCAATCCCGCATTGTTGACCAAAATCTGTACATTTGACCATTCGGGAGGCAGCGATTGTACGAACTGTTCACAGGCCGCAGCATCGCGCACGTCAAAAACAGCCATGCGAAATTCAGAATCGTCTAACTTGAGTTCAGCTTGAAGCTCTTTCAAGCGTTCGGATCTGCGAGCAGTCACCAACAAGCGATATCCATCACGGCTCAATGCTGCGGCGGTAGCGCGGCCTATACCGCTGCTCGCTCCGGTAATCAATGCAATGGGTTTAGGCATAAGCAATGGCAATCATATTGGGGCTCAACAACACGCCGCGGGTACTGCGACCGGTTGCAAACAAGGTCCATTTCAATCGAACAGTCAACAGCGCAAATGACAATCGTCGAAGCAGCTCTTTTGCCAATCCGGCCACTTTCATATCAGAAGGCTGTAAGGAGACATGGGTAAATCCAACGGCCTTCAGCACTTGTTCCAAACTCGAGGCATTCAAATAGTTTTCGTGCGTAAAGTCCCCTTGAGCGAACACAGATGCCATGGGGGCATCCAAATTGGGAGTACGAAGCAGCAAGCGGCCACCTGGCTTCAAACTGGACTTGATAGCACTCAGCAATTCCACCAGTTCATCTTTGCTGAAATGCTCGATGATATCAGCAGCCAACACGGCGTCGTATTGCTGCGATTGCTGCCGAATGTGAGCCAGTGCATCGCCTTCTTCCACTTCGTTGATCCCCCACTGTTTGGCTTGTTGAACCTGCTCTGGAGATAAATCCATGCCCAAACAGCGATGAAAACCCATCTCCTTCAATACAGCAATCAAAGAACCAGAGCCACAACCCAGGTCAAAAACCGATGCCTCGCGAGAAAGCGAAGCAACCAGAGGGCCAAATTCCCTTCGAAAACGATCTTTTTCGCGGTCATGCAAGGCAGCTGAATCTACCAATGCAGCACGTCCACTTTGGGTGCTGTGGTAACGCGCATACAAGGTAGAGCGGTAGTTGAAACTCATGATTGTTAGCTTTTCAAGGGTATATCAACCGCAATCATCAAAGAGGTAGCAGTAGCCACCAGACGGTCTTCCCCATCGGGTTGCACGTCATAGAGCTCACCTTCGCAAAACAGCAAGGTATTGCCGGCCTTTCTGACCCTCCCAATGGCTTTTACCCTAGCCCCTACTGAGGGGTTTAAATACGAGATTTTCAGCTCGGCGGTGACCACATTCTTGCCCTCAGGCGCTTGGGTATAGGCTGCAATTCCGGTTGATACATCCAGCAGCGAAGCCGTTACGCCCCCGTGCAAGAATCCTGTGTGTTGCAAATGCCGCTCTTCTACGTTCAACCAAACCTCAGCGAATCCTTCGTTCAGATTCCCCAACTCCATGCCCAAATGGTGCACAAAGTGGTTCTCCTGCAAGCGAGAATTCATGTAAGCTTTCAAATCGTCTATGCTCTTTTTCATTTTATGGGATTGTAAGCCGAAGCCTGCAGCAAGCGAACGGCGTCGTCTTGGGTCCAAAGTTCGCCCAAACTGACCTTGTTTTTCTGCAAATAGGCCTGAACCATTCGGTAGCCCGTGAAATAACCAATTTGAGGGGGACAATCAGCAGGAATTCCGGCTCCAAATGTTTGGGTGCCATAGGCAAAAAAGCGCTTATAGGCATTGAATTCGGTGCTGTAAAGCAACTGTTGTTCCAAGTAATAGCGCCAAATCTGCCCTTCTTCCTGGAGCAAATAGGTCCATTCTTTTTCGCTGTAGCCGAAGAGTTCATATACTGGCACATCGGGAAAAACAGCTTCTACCGTTGACCATACTTTACCCCAATAAATGGCTTGGTCGATCATGCGCTTTTGATTGGGTTCGGGATAGGCATAATGCAGGTAATGCGCCACCAGCAAACTGGGAATCTGTTCAGGTTCGTTGAAGCGCTTGAAAAACAGGGGAACATCCAGCATGTCGTACAAGGCACAGCTGTCTCTTAGAAACATTTCGGCGCTGTAACCCAATTGAACCCCGCCCTCAGCGGTATCAACCAAGGTATTGTAATTGCTAAACTGGGAAAAATAGGGCCACAATTGAGCTTGGGGTGTTTGGGGCAAGGCTTTTTGCAATCGAGCCCAAGCCATTTCCAAGGGACGCTTGAAATCGGGAACCGATGCATAATGCTGCTTCACGGCTCTGAAAACGGGCTTATTCACTTCCAACCAATAGGCAAAAGGCTGATGCAAGGGAGCGTAGAGGGTATCTGTCGGAGCCCCGGGCGGCAAATAGCGCTGAAAATCCATGACCCCGTAAAACCAATTGTAAAAAAAGGACCCGTAGGTATTGCCCAATTCTTGGAATTGCGACACCGTAATGCCGCTTTCCGAATAACGAATCAGGTCTTGTAGAAAGGGCATTTCGGGTATCTCTTGCACCTGGCTCGATTCTATCTCGACTGTTACAGGAGAGCGTTCCTGGCTGCAACTGTGTAGCAGGAAGACGACAGCGAAACTGGCCCATAGCCCGCAATTGATGAAAATGTGTTTAGTTTGCATGGACGATTATGAAATCCCTTAAATGCGTTGTTGCGATTGCGGCCTTGGGCTTAGGACTGGGCCTTCCTTCTACAGGAAAAGCTCAATCTGGCGAAAAGGCCATGTTTGGCTTCAAAATTAGCCCAAACTTTTGTTGGGTAAAAATCATGGAAGGCCCCATGCAAAACAATGGCTTGGGATTGGGCTTTAGCTACGGGATTACCGGCGATTTCTCTATGTTTAAAAGTGAGAACTATTGGCTAGCCACCGAACTTCAAATCACCACTCTTCCTAGCAAAGTGGGATTTACGGGCACCCTGCTTCGAGAAACCGATTCCAGCGACATGGCTTACAACGATGTGCGTTTTGACTACAACATGCAATATTTGCAGTTGCCCATATCGCTAAAAATGCGCACCACTCATGTGGAAGGTATGGGATTCTGGTTTCAATTCGGCCTAGCACCCTCTATTGCTATGCAAAGCCGTGTGAGTACCCGCAGCAACCCTGAAATTTACGATGCCGCGGTCGGCGTGAATTCGCACAAGCCCAATGAAACCACCAATTCGGTCTATGACTTTGACGGGGGTAGCAACGCCACGGCTACGGCTCAATACATCGACGATGTAGCTGGATTTCGCCTGCCCATGATCATTGGGGCCGGCATCGAAAAAGAAATGGGGGGCAATGCCATGTTTGTGGCCGGTTTGCGATTTGACAATGCCTTCACCGACCTTTTCAAAGACAACCGGGTGGTGGGTCGAAACAACCTGCTCAGCATGCAAATGGGTGTGGTATTCTAATGCCAAATTCAACCGATAGATCGCTGCAAATACGGCTGGTTCAACTCAACTTCAAAATCGGGGATTTTGAAGCCAACACCGCCAAAATGGCTCAGGCCATCATGGAAGCCAAATCCCATGGCGTAGAACTCGTTGTATTTTCGGAATTGGCCACCAGCGGCTATTGCCCCGATGATTTGCTTGACTACCCTGATTTTATTGAACGCTGCGAACAGGCTTTGGACGCGGTGGCGCAATGTTGTTTTGGCATTGCTGCTTTGGTAGGTTCTGTACAAATCAACCCCAATCCCAAAGGCCGGCGATTGCTCAATACAGTTGCTTTCTTGGCCAACGGCCGAATTCAACAATCGATTAGCAAAACCCTGCTACCCTCTTACGACGTCTTTTCTGAGCACCGTTATTTTGAGCCGGCTCAAGAAACTGCCATCGTGGAATACAAAGGGGTGAAGCTCGGTATCGCCATTTGCGAGGATCTCTGGGATATCTACAACGATTTCGAATACCGCCAAAGTCCTGGAGAACGATTGAAAGAATTGGGAGCTGAAATCATCATCAACCCTTCGGCTTCTCCCTTTCAACTGGGCAAACAAAGCCTTCGAAACCGAGTATTCGCTGGGCAATTGAACCGCTATGGCTTGCCTGTTTTGTACGTCAATCAAGTGGGCTTTCATACCGAATTGTTGTTCGACGGCGCCTCCCGGGCTGTGGGTCATGGTGGTCAAGTGTTGGTGCAACTGCCCAGTTTTGAAGAAGCCCATGCCGATGTGCATTTGAGCCATGGTCTGTTGAGTACCGAAAGCCAAGTGGGGCTGCCCCTTGAACATGAAGAAATACCCTTGCTTCACAAAGCTTTGGTTTTTGCCCTTCGCGATTATTTTCAAAAAATGGGCTTTAAAAGAGCCGTCTTGGGCGCCTCTGGGGGTATAGATTCTGCCGTGGTGCAATGCCTAGCAGCCGAGGCCTTGGGAGCCGATCAAGTGCACGCCTTGTTGATGCCCAGTGCATTTTCCTCTGAGCATTCCATTGCTGATGCAAAAGCCCTGTGCCAGCGACTGGGTTGTACCTATGATTTGGTCTCCATCGCTCCCTTATACGATCAATTTTTGCAGCAGCTCAGCCCTGTTTTCAAAGATTCCCCGTTTGGATTGGCCGAAGAAAACATACAGGCGCGAGCCCGCGGGGTTTTATTGATGGCTTCCAGCAATAAAACAGGGGCCATTTTGTTGAACACCTCGAACAAAAGCGAATTGGCGGTTGGCTATTCCACACTGTATGGCGACTTGTGCGGAAGTCTATCGGTCTTGGGTGATGTATACAAACAGCAAGTGTACGCACTCGCTCAGTACATCAACCGAAATGAGGAGATCATTCCCGAACACATTTTAACCAAGGCACCCAGTGCTGAACTTCGACCCGGTCAAAAAGACGCCGATAGTCTTCCCGAATATGCCATTTTGGATGAAATCATTCGCAAATACATAGAAGATCGTTTGGGTGCTCAAGAAATCATCGCCGATGGTTATGAACCCCACACCGTTCACAAGGTTTTGCAACTCATCAACGGGGCCGAATACAAACGTTACCAAGCCCCTCCCATTGTTCGGGTTAGCAAAAAAGCCTTCGGCAAAGGTCGACGCATGCCCTTGGTGGCTCAATACTAAGCATGTGGAAGTCTGAATCCAACGGCGAAACGGCTTACCGATATCCCCGGTCGTTTTGGTGGTTGAGTACAGGTGCTTTGCTGTTTTTTGTTTCGTTCAATTTGGTTCTCCCCGAGCTGCCCAGTCACTTGCGGGAGTTAAACGGAGGTGAATACCTGGGCTTGATCATTCCCGTTTTTTCACTGTCTGCCTTGATTTCCCGGCCTCTCAGCGGTTTTCTGACCGATCAATACGGTCGCAAATGGGCCTTGGTGGGGGGAACGGTTTTTTGCATTCTCGCCGGATTGCTGTATCCCTTCAGTGGCACGGTTTGGTTTTTCTTCATGGTTCGCATGATTCACGGCTTTTCAACAGGCTTTACTCCTACTGGCTTTGTCGCCTACGCGGGAGATAGCATAGCCCCGAGTCACCGAGGCCGGGCAATGGGCTGGTTGGGGCTGTTCAACAATGCTGGAACTTCCCTAGGATATGGCATTGGAGCGCTCATCGTAGCCGATTATGGACGCCAAGGATTGTATACAGCCACGGCTTTATCAGCGCTGGCCGCCTTGCTTATTTTTAGCCGACTTCCTGAGTCTTACAAAGCCACTGAGCGTCGGGCATTGGAGTGGAAAGTCAGCCGCTGGTTTCACCGAGATAGCGCCCTTCCCGCTCTGTTGATGCTGCTGGTTTGCGTTAGCTTGGGTTCAGTATTGACCATCATGCCCGACTATACAGTGGCGCGAGGATTCAGCAATAAGGGATTATTCTTGTCACTTTACATTGGTGCTTCGTTGCTGGTTCGATTGATTTCAGGCCGCATTTCAGACGGTTTTGGCAGACCGCTTTCCGTGGCCATTGGAACCACTTTCCAACTCATTTCAACGGCTGTTTTGCTTTGGATTTCGGCCGATTGGGGATTCTGGGCCGCCGCCATCACCTATGGCTTGGGACAAGGGTTTAACGCACCCGCCCTTTTTGCTTGGAGCAGCGACTTAAGCCATACTGAAAACAGAGGAGCGGCTACTGCTATGTTGTTCATGGCCTTGGAAACCGGCATCATTCTCGGGGGCCTTACGGGGGGCTATTTATTGACCCTGGGTTTCGGGTTTTCTTCAGCCTTTGCTGTCAATGGATGCTGCTTCTTGTTGGCCTTTGGACTAGCCTTGCAAGAAACCCTGAAAATCAAGGCTCGTAATCGACGTGCCTGAGCAGCCAATCGATGTCTTCCAGCCATTCAGGATGGCCGTTATAGCCCACATAGATGAAATTCACAAACTCCATTTCTGATTTGGGCGCACGGCCTTTTTTCGCTTGAAACCGCTTCATGTGATCATCTAAGAAATAGCGAAAATCCAACACGCAATCCCACCAGTGGCGAAACTTGGCATACCCAGTAGGGCCTTTACCAATGGCCGTGGTGCGCCGTTTTTTGGGAAAACGCATGCCCACCAAGTTGTTGTATTCACGGCCGTAGTAAGACAACTTACCATCTCGCCCGCTCTCCTCAATTTTAAAAACGACAAACAAATGAGCCCAGGAATCCAAGACCGTTTTGGAAACTGTATACAAATCCTTGACTTTGGGAACCGTATTCAGAGGCAAGGTTAGAGAATCGTAGTACAAACTATCGCCAATGATGGCCACGCGGTTGTGCATGGGATCGCCCGATTCTCGCTTATTGTGGCGGAAATTCGCATCCCAGTATGACCAGGCTACCAAGAAGAAGGAAAAAGCGGCAAAAAGCCCAAAAGTTCTCATATCTGTGTCGATTTGGGTTGGGCACCAAAGCCCGACCCGCTAACAGCAGCACCCAAGGCCTTGGATATTTCCAATTTGGTTTCGTTCAATTGCGTCAAGTATTCCATGAGCAATTCCTGTTCTTCTCCTTGAGCTTCTAACAAGCGTTCCAATGTGGCTTGAATCTCTTTCTCGATCTTGATGCGCTTTAAATGGGCCACCACCGAGTCTACACCCATTTGAATTTGCACATCATCGGATTCTTTCTTGATGTAAATGTAGTTCTTTTCAAATTCTTCAGATAAGACGTAATCGCGGGATAACACGTCAGCCGCCCATGCTGAAATGGCTGAATCGCTGTGATGAATAAAAGCCGTTTGGCTGGGCCACGAAAGGGGCATAGCCTCTGCTGCATCGCTTTGTTGAGACTCCCAAACCTGCCATATGTTGCGAAACAAGGGAGAATGAATGATCTCTTTGAATTCAGCCACCGAAGAGGACTCACCCATGATGGATTCTATGGCATATTGGAATACCGTTTGACCATGGCTGGGCATAACGCGGTCTCCAAACAACAGCAACAGTCGAAACAAGGCTCCTTCTTGGTGGAATTCTGAGAATGCATCTTCTGGAATGACCGGTTGAGGAGCGACCACATAGGTCGATGCTTCTTTGAGCATCTGCTCTGAAGCTTGATTGTCACGTAAATTCTTGCGAAGCAAAGCACCCAATTCTTGAATGAGTATGCTTTCATCGACCGCGCATATGATAGACAGTTCTCGTGTGAGCACCGAACGTTTGATGCTATCTTGAATCAAGGCCACCGACTGCAGCACATCTTTCACCGCCTCGCTCTTTTTGATGGGGTCTGAGGCCGATGTGCTCAGGAGCAGTTGTGCTTTGAAGAAAATGAAATTCTGCGCTTTTTCTTTGAGGTAGTTCCCAAACGCCTCTCCACCCATGGACTTGCAAAGAGAATCGGGGTCCTCCCCTTCAGGCAAAGCCACAACGTTAACATTGAGCCCTTCTCCCAATAAAAGATCAATCCCCCTCAAGGAAGCCCGTATACCCGCAGCATCCCCATCGTACAAGACGGTTATGTTGTTGGAGAATTTGCGAATGAGCCGAATTTGACCCGGGGTGAGCGCTGTGCCACTGCTGGCCACGGCATTGCGAATGCCGGCCTGCCACAAGGTGATGACATCGGTGTACCCCTCGACCAAATAGGCATTGTCTTCTTTGCCAATCCCCTGCTTAGCCTCAAAAAGTCCGTATAGGAAATCGCTTTTTTTATAGAGTTCGGTTTCAGGCGAGTTGATGTACTTGGGCGAATTTTCGGTTTTGTCCATCTTTCGACCGGCAAACCCGACCATTTTCCCGCTGCTGCTTTTCAAGGGAAAAATCACCCTGCCTCGGTACATGTCGTACCATCCGCCTTTGTCACGCTGTTTGACCAAACCCGCTTCTTGCAAGCGCTCGGGTTTAAAGCCTTTGCTTTCAGCATCTTTCACCAGGGCATCCCAAGAGGCAGGGCTATAGCCCAAGCCCCAATACTGCCGAGTTTCTTGGGTGTAACCGCGCTCGTGAAAATAAGAGAGCGCCAGTGCACCGTCTTCTGTATCGTTGAGCTGTTGCTTGAAAAACCCCTGGGCATAGTCCAGCACCACCTGAAGGCCTTCGCGCTTGCGTTGAAGCTCCTGGTACTGGTCTTCGTCCATTTTATTCCCGACCTCAATCAGTTCAACACCGTATCGATCGGCCAGCTGCCGAGCCGCTTCGGCAAAGGTGATATTCTCAATTTCGCGAACAAATTGAATGGCATTTCCACCCTTGTTACAGCCGAAACATTTGAAAATACCCATCGAAGGGGTGACCGAAAACGACGGGGTTTTCTCGTCGTGAAAGGGGCACAATCCCGTGTAACGCGCCCCGGCTTTTTTCAGAGTCACGTAATCGCCTACCACCTGTTCGATGGACACGACACTGAGCAACTGATCCAGGGAGTTTTCGGTAATCACGCGCTTTTGCTAATTTTGGGGCAAGACAAGGCTGCAAAATAGCCGCCAATTGGACCAAAATCAAACCATGATCACAAAAAATCAATTGCAAGCAAGGGCCTTGGAACTTCAGCCCAAACTGGTCGAGATTCGGCGCAAAATTCACCAAAATCCAGAGCTGTCCTTTTGCGAATTCGAAACAGCCCAACTGATCGAAACCTACTTGCAAGAGGAGTTGGGATTGAAAACGCAACGCCTGGCCAAAACCGGTGTAATCGCCCTCATTGAAGGGCAAAACCCAGCCTCGAAAGTCGTGGGTTTGAGGGCCGACATGGATGCCTTGCCCATTGTCGAGGTGGAAGACGGACGGCCTTATCGTTCTCAAAACGAGGGAGTCATGCATGCCTGTGGTCACGACGTGCACAGCACTTGCTTGCTGGGCGTTGCCACCCTGCTCAGCGAACGCCGACAAGAGTTCTCGGGCACAGTCAAATTGGTTTTTCAGCCAGGTGAAGAAAAATTGCCGGGCGGGGCCTCCCTGCTCATCGAAGAAGGCGTTTTGGAGAACCCCAAAATCGATGCGATGATAGGCCAACATGTCATGCCGCGCATTCACACCGGCAAGACGGGATTTCGCCCAGGTCTATACATGGCTTCTACCGATGAAATCTACATTACCGTGCATGGAAAAGGCGGTCACGGAGCCATGCCCCAATATGCGATAGACCCCGTATTGATCAGCGCTCACCTGATTGTCGCCTTGCAGCAAATCGTATCGCGCAAAGCCGACCCCTCGGTTCCATCGGTGCTGAGTTTTGGAAAAGTCCAAGCTATGGGTGCAACCAATGTGATTCCCAACAAAGTGGAATTGGAAGGCACATTCAGAACCCTCAATGAAGAATGGCGAGTCGAGGCACATCGCCAAATTGAGAGCCTAGCCAAAGGATTGGTAGAAGGCATGGGCGGAAAAGTCGATGTTCGCATTTCAAAGGGCTATCCCTTCTTGCACAATCACGAAGATTTAACCCAAGACTGCCAAAACGATGCCCGGGAATATTTAGGGGAAGATCAAGTAGAAGATTTGGGCATTTGGATGGCAGCTGAAGATTTCTCCTACTACTCCCAAGAGACTCCTAGCTGTTTCTATCGCTTAGGTACATGGACCGAGTCCAAAAACACTGGATTCAGTGTGCACCACCCCTCGTTTGATGTCGATGAAGATTCCCTGCACGTGGGTGCTGGTCTGATGGCTTACATGGCTTTGAAAGAATTGGAGAGACCCAAACGGTCTTAGGCACCAATGGTATTGCAGAGGGCATCAATGGCAGCATCCCAAATGCTGGCAGCCATTTCCTCTTCCCCATCGTTGACAAATTCGGTAATGATGAGTTCTACATCACCCGTAATGTCGTCTTGATCGATTCGAAATTCCAAATACTCATTGGGGCTTGGAGAGCCTTCCATATTGAATTTCACGTATTTATTCGTGACGTTTCGAACCATCACGGCCTTGCTTTCGGTGCCGTCTTCCCACTTGAATTTGTATTTGGCGCCAGCCGCTACTTCCACGTGATCAGCAAACCAACTCTGCAAACCGGAGGGGGTAGAAATGTATTGATACAGAATGTTGGCTGAAGATCTCAGCGGATATTCCAGTTCCAGTTTCAGTCGATTGCTTTTCTTAGCGGCCATTATGGATTTGGGTTGTACTGCAAAAAAACCAATTCCAATCGAAAAACAAAATTTTCAAAAATTATCGTAGGTTATCTTTGTATGTATGGCGACTACTGTGTTTCAGCGTAGTTTGATTTTGGGACTTTCAATGGGATGCATGGCCATCTTGTTGGGCTCTGAAATAGGAGCCAGCGCCTGGATACAATTGCACGGAAGCCCCCATTTGGACCCTTGGGTCCAAGGCATATCTTGGTCGGGAGAATGGGCCCTTATGGCGCTAGCCATAGTGGGTCTTGGGTTTCACAATCGACATTGGGCCTTAGCGGGTCTCGTCGCCTATGCCATCGAATCGGCGCTGAGCCAAATCATCAAGCGCTGGCTGAATGGGCCGCGCCCCTTGCGCTTGCAAGCCTGGGAGATGCGCAGCATCGAAGGCGAGGTTTGGCAAGAGCAATTGGCCATGCCTTCGGGTCATACGGCAGCGGCCGTTTTAGCCCTGTGGATGCTCAGTCGACTTCCCCAAACCCAAGCCATGGGCTTGCAAATGCTTTTGGGGCTTTGGGCCCTGGCGGTGGGCTATAGCCGAATTTACCTGGGCCAGCACAGCCTGGATGATGTCATAGCCGGTGCCTGTTTGGGTATGGTAACCGGCCTCATCTTTGACCAAGTTCAAAAACGCGCATTCGACAAATCCCTCCTAAGTCCATGAAAAAGAGCCACACGCATTTTGGATTGAGCCTACTGACAGTGCTACTCCTGCTACCCGGCATGTTTCAGCTAGGCCTATTCGATTGGGATGAATTGAATTTCGCCGAATCTTCCCGCGAAATGCTGGAAAGCCAGCAATGGCTCTTTAACCAAATGCAGTTTGAACCCTTTTGGGAGAAACCTCCCTTGTTCAACTGGATGCAGGCGGCGTTTGCCTGGGCCTTGGGAACTCAAGACTGGGTCTTTCGATTGCCCAACTTATTGGCGGCCGTCATCGCCGTCAATCTGAGTTACCATATTGGATTTTCAATGGGCAAACGCATGTTGGGCAGCTTTTGGGCCTTGAGCACCTTGGCGACATTCGCCCCCTATTTTTACTGGAAATCGGGACTGATTGACCCCTGGTTCAATCTATTTTTAGTTGGGGCTATCTGGCAATGGTTCCAAATGGGACAGGCGCAGCGATTGGGGGATCGCCCTCACCGCCATTATACCTTTTCAGGCCTCTTGTTAGGCTTAGCCATTTTGACAAAAGGGCCGGTTGCCTTGCTGGTATTTGCCTTGGTAGTGCTGGTTGTGAGCTTCTCGTACAAACGCTGGAACGAACTCATTCATCCTGGGATTTTCGCGTTCGTTTTCGCGGTTTCCCTTCCCATTCTCGCTTGGCTACTGCCCCTGAGCATGACCCTGGGTTGGGAATTTCCCCTTCGTTTTTTAGGCTACCAATTGCACCTGGCAGGCGGGCAATTTGACTGGCATAACCAACCCTGGTTTTACCACAGTTTGGTGCTCTTTTTCCTCTGTTTCCCTTCATCGGGACTGGCCCTACCCTTTTTGTTCAATGCCAAGAACGACAGCCGCGACTTCGCGCTCTGGTTCCCTTACATGCGAAGCTTGTTTTGGGTAGTTCTGCTGCTTTTCTCGGTGGTTCAAACCAAAATCATTCATTATTCGAGCCTGTGTTGGTGGCCTCTCTCCTTCTTTGGGGCTTACAGCGTGTATTTGTGGCATACCAACCGCCGCAAATTGCCGGGCAGCCTGTATTTGGCCCTCTTCTTATCGGGTTTGGGTTTGGCGACGGCTTTGATCGCCGTACCCCTGCTCTGGGGATTCAAGCAAATACCCACTCCCTGGTTATTGAAGATGGATTTATTCAGTGCCAGCGTGGTTCGGTACGGCGAAACCTGGAGCTGGACCAGCCTCTTGCCTGGATTCCTCTTTTCCCTCTATTTCCTCTATTTCTTGTTCAGAGCCCTCATTCGCAAACCCTGGCACCCTGGCCTGTTGTATGGTTTGACAGCCGGAACGGCGGTTTTGTGCTCCTGGTTCCTGCTCAAACCGGCTGAAAAAGCCTTGCAAGCTCCCCTTCGAGCCGAAATTGAATCCCTGAGTGACAGAGGGGTTCGCTATGAACTTTGGGGATTCAAATCGTATGCATTGCCTTTCTGGGGCAATTGGACCCAAGATGATTGCATCGATAGTTTGCGATGGAATGATTCAGCGTTTTTCTCCGAATTAGAAAAGCAAGAGCAAGCTAAAAACAGCCATCCCATTCAATCGAATGGTTTTGCCCTATACCCCAGCCGAACAGCTCGAAACCGATATTTCCAAGATGGACCTTGTGAGCCCTTGATGTTCATCATCACCCGTGCCGACTTTAAGCCCGATTGGTACTTTCAGCAAAAATTCAAGGCCCTAAAACCCCTCGGGGGATATTGGCTTTGGAAAAGAACTTGTGAAGAAGTTCAGTAGCAAATCCCATTGTCATGCCCTAATATTGTCTGCGAACCTCGGTTCATTTTATGCAGAATAAGGAAACTTGCGTACTTATATCCGATTGGGAATTAGGAGCAGGCAAACAGGGAACCAGCAAAGGTCCTGAAGCTGTTATTCGCTTTACCCATAAGCGTGAATCTGATTTTTTTGAACGCCACACCGTTCAATACATTCGCCAAACTCAACTCTTTGATTTGGACGAACATGCCATGCCGTTTTTGAAAAATGGCCCGCAGTTGTACGAACACCAAAAACGCCTGTGCCAGTCGACATACGATTGCATAGAAGCAGACCGAAAAGTATTGCTACTATCAGGTGACCATTCCAATGCCATTGGAGGACTTAGCGGTTTGTGCAAGGCCAAAAAAGGTAAAAACGTGGGAGTCATCTGGATCGATGCTCACATGGATCTACACAGCCCCTACACCACCCCCAGCGGCAACGTTCACGGTATGTCCATGAATGCCATTGTAGGCGATGACAACATTGAATTTGCCAGCAATGCCATTGACGAAGAAAGTGCCAATACCTGGCAACTCATCAAGCAACTCAAGCATCAAGACGGCGAAAAAAACCGGGTAAAACCTGAACACATAGTCTACATTGGGGTTCGGGATTTTGAACGACAGGAAGAGGCTTTGATTCAAAAGCACGGAATACGCTGCTACTACCCCGAAGATTTAGCCGAAAGAGGAATGGCGAATATCTTGGAAGAAACGCTGGCTTATTTGCACGACTGCGATTATTTGTACGTGAGTTATGACGTAGACAGCATGGATCCTGGCATTTCCATAGGAACGGGCACGCCTGTCGAAAATGGGCTCAGTTTGGAGCAGGGTCAATTGGCCCTAAAAACGCTGTGGAATTGCCCCAAAACTCAGGTATTGGAAATCACTGAGGTCAATCCTACTTTGGAAATGGATAACGAAATGGCCAAAGCCGTAGCTTGGCTCATCGATCGTTCATTCGCTGGTTAAGAGAGATACCCATTTGGGCCGTATCTGTGCGGGACCCATTTGGGGTAACCGCAACCCTAATCAGCGATATTTTCAGAGGGCTTTGGGGGCATTTTCTTGCAACCAAGCAACGGTATCTACCCCATCGGCGAAGTCAAATAGACCCGGGCACTGGGCTTGACCAAAGGGAATTGCCATGTCCAATTCGGGCAACTGGGAAACCACGCATTGCCATTCGTCTTGCAGCTCAATCAATTGTTGGCGCAGGGAGTCAATATCCTTGTAAAATTCGTAATTCAACATGCCCACAGGAGCGTGCAGAGCTTCGCGTTCTTTCAACACCAGATAACCGGCGTCAATGTGAGGATCCAAGTTCATCAGCAGCAAGGCTTTGTGGTAATGGTAATTGTTGACGTATTTGTGATGCAAAGCCAGTCGATTGTAAACGGGCTCCCATACGGGCAATAGTTTCTCGAATGAATATCCCTGAGGCACATACAATTTGGAAACGCTGCGGCATCCCAACCCATAATAGGAAAAGACATCTTGGCCCAAGGCCAGCAATTCGGCGGGGCTCTCGTTTCCAGACAAGACCGCAATGCTGCTGCGATTGTGACGAATCAAATGCGGTATGTTTCGAAAAAAGTGGGCAAAATGCTGAGCGGTTTGGTTGTTCCCGGTGGCTATAGCCGCCTGTAAATCTTTCAACTGACTAGCCCATTCGATGCGATCGTTCCAAATGGAATCGAATTCAGCGGCTTTTTTCAGCCAAAATTGGGGAAGCTCTTCATCATCGCTCGAACGCTTCGCTATCACACGGTAACCGCTGAGAACGCCACAGATCAGATCGTGCATGCCTACCAAGGGCAAATTGCCGGCCATGATCACACCCAATCGCCCCTCATGAAGTTCAGACGAAGGGTATCGCTGCGCCCAAGCTTCTGCCATATTGAGGCCGGTGCTTGCCCTCCATTGGCTTAAACTCTGCGCTATGGAATCAGCATCAAACCAGCGATTTTTCGATTCGGCCAAAGACATGCAAGCTTGCCACTCGGGATCCTGTTCAAAGCCCACTAAGGCCTGGTGCAAAGCCATCATCGCTGATTTGACATCCATCATGCTGCAAATCTAGCCTGCTTGGCCATTACATTTGCGGTATGGCCCTAAGAAAGCTCCTGTTTGGCATCGCATGCCTCGGTTTTAGTTCCCTTGCTCAAGCGCAGAGTTTTAGCCGCTGGCACCTCGGTCCCGAAGCTGGACTGACGGTTTCACGCACCTACAGCGGAGACACCCTACCCGCAGCTTACAGCAGTCGAAACAAAACGGGGGCTTATTTCCAACTCAACACACAGTACAACCTCAGCCCAGCGGCGAGCGTTCAGTTGGGAATTGGATTGGTCAACAAAGGCTACAAAATCAACAACGACACCTTGAATCTCAATAGCGCGAGCTTGAGCCGAACCAGTGGGAGCTTGAACATCCCCATTGGATTGAGTTTGAGACAGTCGCTGAGCGGCAGTTCATTTCTAACCGAGAAATTTGGGGTTTCGGGTAATTTTCGCTTCAATACCAGCTCAGAAACTACCCTCAATGATCCCCGCGATACAGTGTTTCGAATTGCCGAGACGCCGGCCAAAGGGTTCATTCCCGCTTTTTACCTGGGTTTTGCCTTGGGCGGCACAGGGGAAAATGGCAACCGCTATGAATTTGGTGTGTTGTACCAACAAACCCTGAAGCAAGAGTCCAGTTTGAAAGTTGAATCTGGGGAGTTTTGGAGCCAGTCGTTTCCCCTGCAGTACCGCGGTGGTTTCGTGCAATTTCGCTTCACTTACTTGTTTGACTTGGAGAACTTCAAACGTTCAGACGAGTACTTTTATTGATTCTCATACAAATGGCTTTGTTAGATTAATCTAACTTATTAGATTTGTCTATCTACTATGGAAGCCATTGAATCCTTTTTCAGAGGCCTTTCCCCGCTCATGCAGGGATTTACGGCCGCTACATTCACCTGGCTTGTTACCGCCTTGGGCGCAGCCATGGTCTTTGTCATACCCTCGGTCAAGCGTGCGTTCATGGATACCCTCTTGGGATTCACGGGTGGGGTCATGCTGGCTGCCAGTTTTTGGTCTTTGCTAAACCCCGCGATTCAAATGGCTGAAAATGATTGGCCTTCTCATTATGCTTGGGTGCCTGTAGGCATTGGCTTCATGGCTGGCGCTTTGTTCATTTTTGCCTTGGACCAATGGTTGCCTCACTTGCACCTGAATGAACCCATGGAGAAAAGCGAAGGGGTTCAAACCAATTGGAGTCGCACCGTGCTGCTGGTTTTGGCCATCACCTTGCACAACATTCCCGAGGGCTTGGCCGTGGGTGTTGCTTTTGGAGCGGTTGCCGAAGGATTGCCGGGCGCCGACCTAGGCGCAGCCATAGCCTTGGCTATAGGCATTGGCATTCAAGATTTCCCCGAAGGTTTAGCCGTTTCACTTCCCTTGCGTCGGTTTGGCTTGTCAAAAGCAAAATCTTTTCTCTGGGGCCAACTCAGCGGTGCGGTTGAACCATTGGCTGCATTGCTCGGTGTCGGATTGGTGATGATTGCTGTACCTATACTCCCCTATGCCTTGGCATTTGCCGCCGGGGCCATGATTTACGTGGTGGTTGAGGAGGTCATTCCCGAGTCTCAAAAAGACGGACATACCGATAAAGCTACCTTGGGGTTGATGGTAGGCTTTTTAATCATGATGGCCTTGGATGTGGGGCTGGGTTAATGCACCCGATCGCCGCGAAGCTCCATGGATAGCATCAATTCAGCTTCGTAAGCCAACCATTCTTCCCAACGAGACTTCACCCGCTCAGCCGGGAAATAGGTACGTGCCAACTCCAAGAACAAGGTATAATGTCCCGCCTCTGAAACCATGAATTCATGGTAGAATTGACGCAGAGATTCATCGCTGCAATGCAAGCTAAGCAGTCGAAATCTCTCACAACTGCGGGCTTCGATCAAAGCGCATATCAGCAAATTTTCGAGCAGGTGGTCGTCTTTGCTACCCCCTTTTTTAATGAATTGCTGCAAGCCCATGACGTATTCGTCTTTTCGCTGCTTACCCAATTCAAAACCTCGCTTTTTGAGCTCCTTCAATACGCGGCGAAAATGGCCCCATTCTTCAGCCACAATGGGACTCACCTTATCGACCAGTTCGACCCTCTCTGAAAAACGAACAATCATTGAAATGCATTGAGTCGCAGCCTTTTGCTCACAAAAGGCATGGTCAGTCAGAATGTCCTCGATGCTTTTCTCGGCGATATTCGCCCAGCGGGGATCGGTTGGCAACTTCAGCCCCAGCATGGCTTAGCAAGTTTCTATTTTGCTTACCCTGTTCTGATGGCGACCGCCTTCAAATTCAGCTTCTAAGTAAGCCATAACGATGGCCAACGCCTTTTCTTGGGACACAAAACGAGCTGGCAAACACAATACATTGGCATTGTTGTGCTGACGGGCCAGGGACCCCAATTCAGGTTCCCAGCACAAAGCAGCGCGAACGCCGCTGTGTTTGTTGGCCGTGATGCAAACGCCATTGCCAGAACCACAAACCAAAATACCCAGGTCGCTTTGCCCCGATTGAACTGCATCGGCTACCGCATGGGCAAAATCGGGATAGTCGCAACTTTCGCTGCTGTCTGGTCCCATGTCTTGCAATTCGTAACCTTTTTCCAATAGGCTGACGATGATTTCATTTTTCAATTCGAATCCGGCGTGATCCGAACCCAAGGCTATGTTCGATTTTTTCATGATTCTCTATTTTTCTCTACCCGTTTGGCCACTTGAATACCCACTACATAAAGGCCTAACAAGGGCAGGCCCAATAGCAGCTGGGAGAACATATCGGGAGAAGGCGTTGCGATGCCCGCGATGACGAAAACCACCACGGCGGCATATCGCCAGTATTTGATTAAAAACTCGGAGCTCACCATGCCAATTCTGGCCAGCACGTAAATCAACACGGGCAGTTCAAAGACCAATCCCGTTGCCAAACTCATGAAGGAAACAAAACCCGTAACACTGCTGATGGTGATGATGTTTTGAATTTGATCATTCAAGGTGTAACCCAACAAAAAATTAGTGGCCAAAGGCACCAATAAGAAGTAGGAAAAGAAAACACCCGCAAAAAAGAGCAAACTCACCACAAAGAGCGATCGGCGAGTTTTGTTGATCTCTTTTTGACTCAGCGCGGGCTTGACAAACAACCAAAGTTGCTGAACCACCACGGGAAACGCAGCTACAAACCCGAGGGTAAAAGACATTTTAAAAGCCGAAATAAACTGCCCCTGAATCTGTTGAGACTGCATCACCAAGGCGGGAGGAGTCCAACAAAGGGCATCAGACCCCAAAAAAAAGTGACCGGCTTTGCAAAAGAACTCGTAACCCCAGAATCCTGGAGTAAAGGGACCCAATACAACTACCTCAAAGATGTCCTCAATGAAAATGAAAGCAGCAATAGAACCTATCAAAACCGCTGCCGCCATGCGCACCAATCGTTTGCGCAATTCATCGACATGATCGAAAAAACCCATGGTCTTTTCGTGCGGAAACAATTCTTCGGGCTGATCGAGCGGCATAGGTAGCTTACATCAACATTCCACCGCAGACCGACAAGGTCTGGCCAGTGATGTAGGTACTCAAATCTGAAGCCAAGAACAAGCAAGCGTTAGCCACATCGGTGGTTTCGCCCGCGCGCTTCAAAGGAATGGTATCGGCCCAACCCTTTTTCACCGCCTCATCGAGTTCAGCGGTCATCTCGGTCTCAATGAAACCCGGGGCTACCGCGTTGCAGCGAATGCCGCGAGAGCCAACCTCTTTGGCGACTGACTTGGTGAAACCAATCATACCCGCTTTGGAAGCCGAGTAGTTGGCTTGACCGGCATTTCCCATAACCCCTACAACCGAAGTCATATTGATGATGGAACCGGCGCGGTTACCCAAAAAGTGGCGCAAAAAGGCTTTGGTCAAATTGAAGGCACTTTTGAGATTGGTATTTATCACTTCATCCCACTGTTCTTCGTTCATGCGCATCAACAACGTGTCGCGGGTTATTCCCGCATTGTTGATCAGAATATCAACCTTGCCAAAATCGGCTAACACCTCTTGAGCCAAGGCTTCGCTTTGAGCAAAATCAGCGGCATTGCTCTGATACCCCTTGGCTTTGATGCCATATTGATTGGTCAATTCAGCTTCAAATGCTCGTGCTTTTTCTACCGAAGAGGCGAAGGTGAAGGCCACGTTGCAGCCATTTTGGGCGAACAATTCAGCAATTCCTTTGCCGATTCCTCGAGATGCTCCCGTAATCAGAGCCGTTTTTCCACTAAGCATGGGGCGAAATAAGAACCTGAAATCCAAAGTTCAAACTACCGGCATTGCCTATTTTCGCACAGAATGGCTTCTTTTCTCGACATGGGTATCGAATTTCTCAAAGGCGTGGGCCCTCAAAAAGCCGAGGCACTGCGATTGGAATTGAACATACACAACCTGGGAGACCTCATCAGCCATTACCCCTTTCGCCACGAAGATCGCAGCCGAATCTATACCGTTTCAGAACTGAGCAGCGAACAGGTGCAAGTTCAATTGCAAGGACACGTATTTCTCAAAGGAGTCATAGGACAAGGGCAAGGGCGGCGCTTGACCGCTTTGTTTAGAGACGAAACTGGGGAGATCGAATTGGTCTGGTTCAAAGGGATTGCATTCTTGGAAAAATCGATCAAAAACGCGGCACTTTATCGCGTCAATGGACGAATGAGCCTATTCAAGGGCAAGGCCAACATAGCACACCCAGAGTTGGATTGGGTTGACCCTAATGCAGCCAGCCAGAAGGTTCAACGTTCGCTGGTACCCGTATATCCGCTGACAGATGGAATGCGCCGCCGGCGTTTGGACAATCGTTTCATGGCTCAATTGACCTTAACCGCGGTCAGCCACCCGGATTTCGCCGTACCCGAAAATCTCCCTACAGCCATACTCGAGAAATTCAAACTACCCAGCCGCACCGAGGCCCTACGCGAATTGCATGCGCCTCAACACATCGACCGATTGGAAAAGGCCAAAAACAGACTCAAGTTCGAAGAGCTGTTTTACCTTCAAATGCGCCATTTAATGGTCAAAGGCAACCGGCAGCGCAGCTTTCCAGGCATTCGATTCGACCGCGTAGGCGACCTTTTCAACACCTTTTACCAGAAGCACCTTCCCTTTGCCTTAACCGGCGCCCAGAAGCGGGTAATGAAAGAAATTCGGGTAGACATGAACAGCGGCAAACAAATGAACCGCCTGCTTCAAGGAGATGTAGGGTCAGGCAAAACCATGGTTGCTCTTTTGACAGCCTTGATTGCCATGGATAACCAATACCAGGTGGCTTTGATGGCCCCCACCGAGATCTTGGCTACTCAGCATTTTCAAAGCCTTCAAGAAGCGCTGGGATTGATGCCCGTTCGTTTGCACTTGCTTACGGGAAGCAGCAGCAAGAAACAACGCGAAACCATACTCAGCGAAGCCGCTGACGGGCGCTTGCAGCTTTTGATTGGAACCCACGCCTTGTTGGAAGACCAGGTACAATTCCAGAATCTGGGTTTGGTCATTGTCGATGAACAACACCGATTTGGCGTAGCCCAACGTGCCAAACTTTGGAAAAAAGGGCAGCAAACTCCCCACGTGTTGGTCATGACGGCCACGCCCATACCCCGAACCTTGGCCATGACCCTTTATGGGGATTTGGATGTCAGTGTCATCGATGAATTGCCCCAAGGCAGAAAGCCCATTCAAACCGCCTTGAGAAGCATAGGAAATCGAGCCATTGTGATGGATTTTCTCAAAAAAGAAATTGCCCTGGGCCGTCAAGTCTATTATGTATTCCCCCTGATAGAAGACAGCGATAAATTGGAGTTGCAAAGCTTGATGAGCGGCTATGAAACCGTGACCCAATACCTGCCCACCCCCCAGTACAAATACAGCCTGGTACACGGACGCATGAAGCCCGAAGAAAAGGAGTCAGAAATGCAAAAGTTCAAGAAAGGCCAAAGCGACATCATGGTAGCCACTACCGTCATTGAAGTGGGGGTAAACGTACCCAACGCCTCGGTCATGGTCATTGAAAACGCTGAGCGATTCGGATTGTCTCAGTTGCATCAGTTGCGCGGTCGCGTAGGTCGCGGGGCCGAACAGAGCTATTGCATTTTGCTTTCGGGGCACAAATTGTCTGAAAACGGACGTCGACGTCTGGAAACCATGGTGGCGACCAACGACGGATTTGAAATTGCCAAAGTAGACTTGGAGCTGAGAGGTCCAGGGGAAATTGACGGCACGCGGCAAAGCGGCATTTTGGACCTCAAACTGGCTGATATTCGAGCCGATGAAGCCATTTTGATTGCGGCCCGAACAGAAGCGCAAGCTTGGCTGGCGCAAGATGAACTGCTTATGCTCCCCAGCAGTGCTCCCATTCGCCTAGAATTGGCCCGCAGTCCCCATCGCACCTTGTGGAGCAAGATTTCCTAAAGAATTACTAGGAGGCATTGGCTGAGTAAGCGTAAATTCACGGCAGCAATGGGCTCTCGTGCAAAATTGTTTTCAGAAGTAGGGAGATTCGTGTTGTTTATGCAGCGCGTTCTTCGCAAACCGACGCGCGGTCGCATGTTCTGGCGCTCCCTGATGTACGAAATGAATCTGATTGGAGTCGATTCTTTGGTCATCGTCATTCTCATTTCCTTGTTTACGGGAGCGGTTTCTACCATTCAAACCGCTGTTCAGTTGACGGCCGAAGGAGGCATTTTACCCCCTGATATATTCCCCATGGAAGTCGTGGGATCAGTGGTGGGAAACGGCTCATTGCTGGAGTTCGCCCCTACCATTACCTGCTTGGTATTGGCGGGAAAAGTAGGTGCCAACATTGCATCTGAAATCGGCAACATGAAGGTAACGGAGCAAATTGATGCCTATGAAGTCATGGGCATCAATGCCGCAAACTTCGTGAGCTTGCCCAAAATTCTGGCGGGATTAATCATGATACCCTGCTTGATCGTGCTGGCCAACTTCTTGCTTCTCTATGGCGGAGTCATCGCCTGCAAAGCCACGGGAATGCTCACCGTCGATGAATTCGTCACGGGAATACGTTCCAGTTTCACCCCTTTGTATTTGCGATTGATGCTCATCAAGAGCTTCGTATTTGCTTTTATCATCACAGCCTTGGCTTCCTTTGAAGGGTATTACACCGAAGGGGGCGCCTTGGAGGTGGGTGAAGCCGGCACGCGCGCCGTCACCCGCATTTGCGTCTTCATTTTGTTTTTTGACCTCATCATAGCCCAGCTCTTCTTGTAATGATCAAACTCGAAAACATTCACAAGTATTTTGGCGACCGGCATGTTCTGAAAGGAATCAATGCCACCTTCAATCCTGGGCAGGTCAATTTGATCATTGGGGCCAGCGGCGGCGGCAAAAGTGTCACCCTCAAATGCATGGTGGGCTTGGAAGAGCCCGATGCTGGCACCATTTGGTTCGGAGACCGAGACTTTCACCATTTGGATTATGCAGGAAAACAACTCGTTCGACGCGAAATTGGAATGCTCTTTCAGGGAACTGCTCTGTTTGATTCCTTGACCGTAGAGGAAAACGTAGCCTTCCCTTTGCGCATGTTTTCGGCCATGAACGAAGCCGAAATCAAAGACCGCGTCAACCACTGTCTAGAACGGGTCAACCTACCTGGAGTGAATGCCAAGTTCCCAGGGGAAATCTCAGGGGGAATGAAAAAACGGGTTGGAATTGCCCGGGCCATTGCCATGGATATTCAATACCTGTTCTGCGATGAACCCAATTCTGGACTAGATCCCTTAACCAGTCGAGTCATTGACGAGCTGCTACTTGAGATTACCCACGAGTACGGCATCACAACCGTTATCAATTCCCATGATATGAAAACCGTGTTGGACATAGGCGAAACCATTGTGTTCATGTACCAAGGCGAAATCAAATGGGAAGGCAGCGGCAAGGAAGTGAGCCACGGCCGCAAACACGTTCCTGAATTGGACGAATTTTTCAAGGCTTCTTTTTAAGCACTCGCTTCAAAACCAAACGGTTAGCGGGGTCATTTCCCAGGTTCAAGATCGAGTTGTGCATCAGACGCACGCTTTTGTCGTAATACAACACCAAAACTGCGACGTCTTGCAACAGCCATTCATTGGCTTGTTTGATCCATGCTTGACGATTTCCCGCCATAGAACTGTTGTATTTCAAGCCTGATATTTGCTCGTACAAGGCATCGAAATTCGGGTTGTGGTATTGGGAATAATTGGGCCCATCGGGGAATCGATACGCGCCATAATAGCAACTCAGGTAATTTTCGGCATCGGGGTAATCAGCGATCCAAGAACCCCGGTACAACTGAAGATCCCCTTGGTTGCGTTTTTGCCGCAACATGGCTCCCGATTCCATTTGCACGCTGACTATTACCCCCAAATCCTGCCAAGCCTTTTGCAGAAAAATAGCCATGTCCAAGTAGTCTGAGGTGGTCGTCAATTGCAGGGTTTCACCGCGGTAAGCTGAACTTTTCAGGACTTTTCGGGCCGCTTGCATGGAAAAAGTATCCCTAAGGTCTGGTTCTCCCTGCCTCAATGCAGGAGGAACAAAACCGGTTTCACCGGGGTCGCCTACCCCATTTCTCAAGAAGCGAACCAGGCCTCGACGATCGATCGACAAGGAAAGGGCTCGACGAAAGGCCCTGTCCTTCAATACGGCTGAGCCGCTTTCTGAAAAGTTGAAAGCGATGAATTCTGTATTCAAAAACGGGGTCAGCAGGGCCTTGAACTGGTGCTGATAGCGTTCATTCAATTGACCGTTTTTGTCAAACAACTCATCTTTGATGGAATTTTCCAACCCATTGAAAAAGTCATATTTCCCGCTCACAAACTGCATGAAAGCCGTTTGTTTGTTTTTAACAAAATCGACATTGACGGCCTCTAGATAAGGCAATCGCTGTTCACCCTCCCACTCGAAATAATGGGGATTTTTACGCATGACCATGCGCACCTCTTGCTCCCAGCGCTTGAGAAAAAAAGGCCCTGTGCCGCAGGCATGACGAGCCAAATATGCTTTGTCTTTTTGCGCCCATTCGCTAGGCAACACCGAAGCGAAACTCATCGAGAGCAAGGATAAAAATGCCGGAAAAGGGCGATTCAAACTAATTTGTACGGTACTGTCGTCGAGAGCCTGAAAAGATTGAGGCCCATTTACTTTATCCACAAAAATCCAGGCCCCAGGTGAGGCCACTTTGGGATCAATCAAACGTTGAAATGAGGCCACCACATCGCTAGCAGTCAGCCATTTAAACACTTTGCCTTGCTCAGAGCAAAAGACCGCATCGGAGCGCAAATGAAAGCGATATTGCAGGCCATCTGAGCTGAGTTCCCAAGAACGGGCTAGAGCCGGTTGCACGGCCAGCGTGGAGTCTAGCTCAACCAAGCCGTTAAACAGTTGGCTGACAATCCACAATTCACTCTGACTCTTGGCAAAAGCGGGATCCAAGGTATTGACAGAGGCATCTTCATTGTAGCGAAAAACCTGGGCCTCTGATACATTATCCACATTTTCACAGGCAGATATACCCAAAACGATGTAGAAAAGTGCTGCACCAAAAATCAGCCGAAAATGCCCCAGCATTCTATTTTTGAATCTTGGCCTAAACAACCCATGAAGACGACTTATTACGGACACGCTTGTTTTGTATTGGAGTACGGAGGCAAAAGTATGCTTTTCGATCCGTTCATTCGGCCCAATCCATTGGCCGCGAGCATCGATGTTAGTTCGTTGAGTCCTGATTTTCTCTTCTTGAGCCACGGCCATGAAGATCACGTAGCCGATGCCGTAGAGATCGCCTTGCAAAGTCAGGCTCAATGCGTATCCATCTACGAAATTCACGCCTGGTTAACCAGTCAAGGTGTCAGCAACAGCCACCCCATGAACGTTGGTGGTATGTGGTCGTTTGGAGATGTGAACGTCAACATGGTTCCCGCCCTGCACTCCAGCTCCTTGCCCAACGGCCAATATGCAGGCCTGGCTACCGGCTTTGTTCTCTCACATCCGGCTGAACCTGCTGTTTATTATGCGGGAGACACGGCCTTGTTCGGCGATATGGCCTTGATAGGTCAACGACAAGCCATCGATATTGCATTGCTGCCCATTGGAGGGAATTTCACCATGGACGTTCGAGATGCGATCGAAGCCGCCAAACTCCTTCAGACCACCCGGGTCATAGGCATGCACTTTGACACCTTTGGGTACATTAGAATCGATCAACACGCCGCGGTTGCGCAATTTGCTCAGGCCGGCATAAACTTGGAATTATTTGCAATTGGGGAAACCCGCTAATACAGACACAATGGGAAAAATTATCGCTTTGGCCAACCAAAAAGGTGGCGTAGGAAAAACCACATCAGCCATCAATTTGGCGGCTTCTTTGGCCGTTTTGGAACACAAAACCTTGTTGGTAGATGCCGACCCTCAAGCCAACGCTACTTCAGGCGTAGGTATGGATCCCAAGAATGTCAAATTGGGTCTCTACGATTGCATGGTGCAGGAAATTCACCCCAAAGACGTCATTCAATCAACCGAAACCCCCTACTTGGACTTGCTTCCTTCGAACATCGATTTGGTGGGTGCTGAAATCGAACTTTTGGATATTCCCAACCGAGAGCGCATCATGGACGGCGTTTTGAAAAGCATCAAAAACCAATACGATTTCATCATCATCGATTGTTCCCCTTCCCTGGGCTTGATAACTACCAATGCCCTAGTAGCGGCTGATTCGGTCATCATTCCCGTTCAATGCGAATATTTTGCTTTAGAGGGATTGGGTAAATTATTGAATACCATCAAGATAATTCAAAACAATTTGAATCGACAACTGGAGATCGAAGGCATATTGCTCACCATGTACGATAGCCGTTTGCGTTTGTGCAACTCAGTGGTTGAAGATGTCAAAACCCATTTTCAAGACATGGTATTCGACTGCATCATTCAGCGCAATACCAAGCTTGGTGAAGCGCCTAGTTTCGGAGTACCTGTCATTTACCACGATGCTGACAGCCGAGGATCGATCAATTACTTGAATTTAGCCAAGGAGATATTGGTTAAAAATGGCAAAATTTCTGCCGAGGAAGGAGCCAGCGCATGAGCCAAGCTGCCAGAAAAAAAGGCATGGGCCGAGGTTTGAGCGCCTTGTTGAGCGACGCTGAAGTAGATGCCACCAGCAGAGACGGCGTTAGCATTGGATCCGTCGCCTTGATCCCCTTGGCGAATCTGGAAGCCAACCCTTTCCAACCCCGCACTGAATTCAATGCTGAATTGCTGGAAGAACTTCGCCAAAGCATCAGCATTCACGGGGTGATTCAACCCATTACTGTGCGCAAAATGGGCTACGACAAGTACCAGCTCATTTCTGGGGAACGGCGCACCCGAGCTGCCATGATGGCCGGCTTGACGCAAATCCCGGCTTACATTCGGGTAGCCAACGATCAAGAAATGTTGGAAATCGCGCTGATTGAGAACATTCAGCGCAGCGATTTGAATGCCATCGATGTGGCCGTGAGTTACCATCGCTTGATCGAAGAGTGCGACATCAGCCAAGATGAATTGGGAGAACGCGTGGGCAAAGACCGTACTACTGTCAACAACTACCTGCGCCTTTTGAAACTACCCGATGAAATCCAGTTGGGAATCAAGTCAGGCAAAGTCAGCATGGGTCAAGCCCGAGCCATCATCAACATTCCACATCAGCAGCAGCAATTGGAGCTGTATCAGCATATCATTGCCAACAACCTTTCGGTGCGCGATGTTGAAGCCTTGGCCAAACGAGTGAAATCGGGAATGGGCGATTATAACCCCGGCATGGGCACAGACTGGGACCCCGAAATTGACCGCATCATGGAAGCCTTCCATCAGCGCTTGCGCGCTGCCGTTCACCTGAAAAATGGTTCACGTGGAGGTGGGAAAATCGTCATCAGCTACAAAAACCGCGAAGATTTGGTTCGCATTCTCTCCCGCATTCCCGAGTGATGAAAGCCCCAGCGCTGTTGGCTTTGCTTTGTTTGGGCTGCTCGATTGCAAAAGCTCAAATGCCCATGGGACAAGGCGCTGCCGAACCCAAAACCGACAGTGCACAGGTCAAAGGCGAGGGGGGAATTCAAGGTGCTGGGCTCGAACTTCAGCGCAACAGCACACCGCCCATGAAGAGCTCGGAAAATACCGAGATTTCAAGCGCTGCGCTTGAACCCAAGATACACTCTCCCAAAACCGCTAGCCTATTGTCGCTGGCTTGCCCGGGATTGGGACAGCTCTATAACCGAAAATACTGGAAAGCCCCCCTGGTTTGGGGAGCATTGGGCGGGGCTGCCTATTTCATGGTAGAAAATCGCCGATTGATGCGGGACATGAACACCCAATTCACGGCCTTATATGCATCTGGATCAGCTCCCACTGCCGCACAGATCGAAGAGCGTGACCGCTACCGAGGCAACCGAGATTTGGCCATTTTGATTGGCACGGGCATTTATGCCCTTCAAATCATTGATGCTACTGTCGATGCTCATTTTTTCCGTTTTGACATCAACCAAGACCTGAGTTTGTCGGGTGGTCTCAGTCAAGCCCGCCTTTGTTATCGTTTTTAATATGGACCGATTGACACAAATTCTCGCTTTTTTAGAGGAGCAGCCATCTGATTCTTTTTTGCGCTATGCCTTAGCCCAAGAGTATGCCAAACGAGAAGATTACGAGCAAGCCGAAGCCCAGTACCGGCTTTTATTGAACCAAGACCCTTCCTATTTGGCCACCTATTATCATTTGGCCGTATTGTTGCGCGCGCAAGCGCGCACCGAGGAAGCCAAAGATCTATTGGACGATGGCATTGATAGAGCCAAAGCCCAACGCGAGCAACACGCTTTGAGCGAGATGCAAAGCCTACGCTTGGAAATGGAATACGAAGACGAATAAAAAAAGCCCCGAATCGGGGCCTTTTTTTTGAGTCTAATCAAGCAGGCTTAGTCGCGGCTTTGGAGTTTGGCCAACAAGCGCAAAATCTCCAAGTACAACCAAACCAAGGTCATCAACAGCGCCACACCGCTGAACCACTCCATGTATTTGGGGGCTCCGGCCTGAGACTGCTGCTCAATGAAAGAAAAGTCCAAAATCAGATTGAAGGCGGCAATGCCGGCAATCAAAGCAGAAAGACCAATCGACATGGGGCTGTTGCCGTAGTAGAACGATTCTACACCGAAGAAGCCCATGATCATGGTGATCAAGTAAAACACTCCTACACCCATGGTAGCAAACACAATGACTTTGGTAAACATGGGGGTAGCGCGAAGCAATCCGCTTCGGTAAGCCAACAGCATACCGGCAAACACCAGCAGTGTGATGCCAATGGCGTTCATGACAATGCCCTCATAAGCCGATTCAAAAATCAGCGAAATGGCTCCTAAGAAGAGGCCTTGAGCGGCGGCATACACAGGCGCCAAATAAGGAGACCAAGACTTTTTGAACATCATGACCAGGCTGCTCACAAGGCCAATGATCATACCGGCCATGGCATAGCCCATGAGGCCATTGTTGACGGCATAGTCCAAATAACCGGCTCCGCCCATTTTGAACCACAACCAAGCGGCTGGAGCCAATAAGGTAGCGAACAGAAGAATGGATTTGTTGATGGTGCCGTTCAAAGTCATCACACCTTGATCGGTGTAATCGGTACGGCTCGCCGAGAAGGCTTTTTCAGAAAACAAAGGATTCGACATAGTCTATGAGTTGTTGTTGATTCAATGATACTACAAAAATTGCGCTTGTGTTAGCGAAGCAGATGAAGGGTCCCTTTGGTTTGATAAACGCGCCCCCTGAAATCGCTGTAATCTACCACCCAAACATAAACCCCTTCGGGTTGTGCTTGGCCTTGATAGGAACCATCCCAACCCTGCAGAGGGTCCTCTCCTTCCCACAGCTTTTCTCCCCAACGGGAGTAAATGCGCATTCGGTAGGTTTTCAAGCCCCCCGAAACCGGCACAAACTGATCGTTTCTCCCGTTAGCGTCGGGGGTAAAGGCATTGGGTATGAACAACAAGGGTTCGAAATTGAGCTCCAAATCGTTGCTCCAAGAAACGCGGCTGCCGCCCAATTCATAAGCTTTGATGCGGTATTTATGGCTGTAACCGTCTTGGCCGTTATCGTAATTGGCTTGGCTGGGTGCGGCGAACTGGTCGTAAAGCACATAGTTGGGGCTTCCATCCAAACTGCGGTATAACTCGTAGCGTTCTACCCCGTTGGCCCAGCCCAGGTAAGGACTGAACTGGATGCTGGCGCTCAATGCACCCACTTTATCGCCTGTTAAGAGCACGCTCGTATGAACCTGGCTATACAAGGTATCGCCACAAGCATTGATCGTAGCTACACGATAATCGTAGGCAAACGCATCAGGGCTTGCGCTGATGTCTTGATAATCGGTGGTATTGGCCGGGAGCTGAGCAATGGTTTGGAAGGCACTCGTGCCTGCGGGGCGGCGTTGCGCAAACAGGCCACTTTGGTTGTAAGGAGCATTGAGCAAAGTCATGCTTACCCAAATGCTGGCATCATTGCCGGGAGGTGCATTCACGCTCACCACCTGGCATTCGATGCTGGGGTTATCGACATACACATTGCGCACGACTGGGTCGCCGAGGCAACCAAATTGGCTGATTTCTTGCACCTCGAGGCGGCCGGTTTGGCCCAACTGCCATTGCACGGTACCGCTGGAATTGGTTCCCGGATTTTGCACCCAAGTACCACCGGTCAACTGCCAATTGAACTGACTGCCTGGCAGGCCGTTGATTCGATATGGAACGGGACCCAAGTTGGGGTAACACACAAAACTGTCACCGAGAATTTCGTCTGCCGTAGGCTTCGGATGTATGACAATGTTCTGATCTCCCCAAGGCCCCACACAACCAAAGGGGCTAGTTTCTTGGGCTTGAATCAAATATGAGCCCGATTGAGAAAGCGATAAGGCGATTTTGTTAGTCCCCTGACCGGTGAAAGCCAATCCGTTTGATACTTTCCACTCCCAGGTAGATCCAGGAAAGCCTGACGTCGAAAAATCAGCCGTTCCTTGGGGTTTTTGGCAATGTTCATCCAAACCCGAAATAAGGGGCTTTGGCGGCACGGGATGCACCATCACCTTCAATTGGGTCACGGGGCTCAAACAAGGCAAATTGCTAACAGGATCCCAAGCCTGAGCTTGAACCGCCACCCATCCGTTGACAGCAGAGGGCCAATTGCTCGAGACTTGAGCTGTGTTGGTAGGCCCGTTCCAAGTACCCCCCGAAAGGGTCCAAGCATAAGACTCCCCGCTGACAGGCTTGATGCTGTGCAAAATATTGGTTGCACCGGCACATAGGGAGGTGTCACCAACAGGCATTTGCCCCTTGAGGGCGTGGTTTTTCACAACATCGAGCTTGGCTGAATCCAAGCAACCGAAACGGTCCAATACCCAAACTTTGACCCAGGCATTTCCTGCTCCACCCCAGTCGACTCGCAGCAGGGTATCGCCTTTGACTTGGGAACCCGTTGCACCGCTTACCGCCCAGGTATAGGTTCCCTTCCAAGATTTAGGACTCAGGGTGTAATCGATATTTTTATTATTGGGACAAACAGAAGTAGGACCACTGATGATGGGGGCTGCCGCATCGCTTGTTACGAACCACAGGGTATCTGCTTTGCTGGTGCAACGCGTGGGCCCATCATAGGTGTAATAGCGAAGAAAATGGACACCCTTGCTTTTGGCTGTCAAGGTTAAGAAGTCGACCCACAGGGTCCCAATGACCAAATCAGGGCTGGTCCAAAAACTACCATCGGTATTTGCAGGCAATGCAAAACGAATCGTATCGATGGCATTCACGCACAAAGTATCAGATTCGAAGAAAATCTTCATTTGAGGGGGCGCAGGTTTCAGTGCCACATCCAAACTCACCTCAGCTTCGCAGCCGTACTGACTGGTGATTTTCAGTGTCAATTTCCCCAAGGAACCACTGCCCCAAACCACCTCCAAAAGGGTGTCGCCGTAATTGGTCCCTGATGTATTTCCAGACAGCGTCCACGCATAGCTGTGGCCTGCAATGGGTTTGATGTAATAACGCGCAAAAGCATTTTGGCACGTGGTCGAGGGGCCCTGAATGGTTTCTTCGGGCTTGAAGGGCTTGACCTTGATCAACACGTTTTCGTTGATGAACTTCGACGGGCAACCGTTGTCAAAAGCTTCAAAAGTCACACGAAACGTATCGACAGTATTGATGCCGCAGTCGGGAGTCCAGCAGAAGGTAGAAGTCACTTCGCGTTTGGCGCTGTTTTGGGTGGGGTTCAAGGTCGCCTTAGTGCCCTTGTAACCGTTGGTGCCGCTGATGATTTCGGCGTAGGCCTGCAGCGTCACGGCTTGGCCTGTATCGACATCGTCATAGGCCGTTATTTTCGTGCAGAAGGGCTCCCCTTCTTCGATTTCCCAATAACGAGAACCTTCTTCGTATTTCAACTTAGGCTTGGCATTCGGCTGGCAATTGATGACTAGGATCTGCAAATCCAATCGAACCGTGGATATGGCTTGACCGTTTCGCCACTCAGTGACTTCGACCGCCACCGCATAGCGACCCGTTGCCGGGGACATGTAGGTGGTCAAACCGTTGTAAGCATCTACACGGGCATAGCCCAAATTCCCAAAAGGTTTGGTTGCCGAAAAGCCAGGGTTGTAGTCCACGTCGGGAACGGCCTCCATGGGGTCGGCGCAGGTTTTCAAATCGGGAGAACTCAAACTGGCTCCCTGCCAAGGAGTAACCAGTTTGTAGGAAAGCGAATCCCCGTCAGGATCCAAAGCACGATTTCGAATGGTGATGGTATCGCCTACGCAGATGAACGGAACGGGTACATCCAGGAAGTAGGGCGATGAATTTTGTATGGTACCGGGGGGAATGACTCCGTAATAGGTTTGGCCTTGATAGGCGGTACCCCCATTGTCCTTGAGGTTGGTCTGGGTATTGCGGCAACAGCGCTCCCATTTGAGTATCCAACCGCTGTTGCTGCGGGGCACTGAGATATTGGTTTGGTAAATGCCTTGTTCCAAGCAAGTTTGTACCACTTCGGGGCAATTGGTGTTGCCCACGGGTTTGACTTTGCTTTTGGATAAGAGCTTGACGGTCTTGGATTGGTATAATTTCTTGGCACCATCGTAAATGCATAAACCAATCTCTGCATCAAAGGGGACCTCGTTGTTCGTGCCATCTTTGGAACAATCGCGGTATGCGTAAATGGTAACCCGGTATTGGGTCGCGCTACCGTTATCGCTCAACCATTGGTAGGTCAAGAAACCGCCCACCAAATGCGAAGCCATGGCCGTTGAAGCAACTAACCAAAGCATGAGAGATAGGACAATTCTTCGCGCGCGCATGAGGGACTATTTAAATAGACAAAAATTGTGCCCAAAAAGTTGCGTGGGGCGCGCATTTTCCTGCATTTGGCTATTTTCGTGGGCATGATCTACAAGGCCGATTGCCTTCATTTTTTGGGCCACATTCCCTGTAAACCACACAAAGACAAGGGATACCACTGCGAAAACTGCCCGGCCTATGCGCCCATAGAAAAGCGCATTTTGATCATCAAACTGGGAGCCATGGGCGATGTCATTCGCACTACACCCCTGATTACGCGGTATAAAAAGCTGTATCCGCAGGCGAAATTCACTTGGATCACCCTATACCCCGACATTCTGCCAAAAGGGCAGATACACGAAGTGTACAAGTTGGGAATCGAAGCAGCCTTGTATGTACAGAATACCGAGTGGGACATAGCCATCAACCTGGATAAGGAAAAGGAGGCCGCCGGCTTGTTGGCCATGGTTAGCGCCAAAGAGAAATACGGGTTCATCTTGAAAGATGGCGCTACGCAGCCCGTCAATGCGCTGGCTCAACACAAATTCGACACCGGTTTGTTCGATGATGTTTCCCAAGCCAACACCAAAAATTACTGCACGGAAATTTTCGAAATCTGCGGTCTCGAATACCAGGGGGAACCTTATTTGCTCGACAACCACGCAGACAAAGGGTATGCCTGGAACATGCCTCGCGGCAAGGGTTTGATTGGCTTAAACACAGGCTGTGGAGATCGTTGGACCACCCGCCTCTGGAGCATTGAACACTGGGCCAAACTGGCCTCTCAATTGCGATCCGAGGGCTTTGGAGTGGTATTGCTAGGTGGGGCTCAAGAACACGAACGCAACCTCGCCATTCAGGCCGGGAGCGGAGTAGATTACCCGGGCCATTTCTCTTTGAGTCAATTCATTAACCAAATCGACCAATGCGACTTGGTGGTCACTCAGGTCACCATGGGCATGCACTTAACCTTGGGATTGGGCAAGAAAATCGTGTTGATGAACAACATCTTCAATTCCAACGAATTTGACTTGTTCGGAAAGGGCGAAATCATACAGCCTCCCAAGGCCTGCAAATGTTTCTACCGAGGCAGCTGTGTCGATGGGCTTTCCTGCATGGAAACCCTTGATCCCGAGACGGTTGCTGCAGCCGTTCACAGGGTTTGGGAATTGTAATTCTCCCCTATTGGATTTTCGAAGCCGAATCGGCTATATTTGCACCCTCAATTGGCGAGGTAGCTCAGTTGGTTAGAGCGTAGGATTCATAACCCTAAGGTCGGCGGTTCAATTCCGCTCCTCGCTACAAACGAAAACCCGGTTTACCGGGTTTTTTTATGCCCTTTTCAAACAACAAATGCCGCCTCTTTTGGCTGCGCCACCCCGCTTGGCTTTTGTACTCCACAAAGCAGATTTTCAAATCAGCTTGGCTCTCGTATTCCACCAAGAATACCTTTTTATCAGCCTGCGATGCGTACTCTACAAAATGCCACAGGCCTTCGTTCTGACCCACTTGAGAGGCATATTCGACCTTGTACACGAGCAAGTCGGCTTGGGAGCTGTAGGGAACGACAAATACCTTGAGATCGGCCTGCGAAGCGTAATCGACTAAGAATACTTTTTGGCCTTGGGCGCGAAGCGCCCAACCCATGAACAGTAAAAATATCCAAGCCCGCAGGTTCATGATATTCAATAATAAGCAAAGCTGCGCATACTTTTGAAGCGTGTACGCTTGGATCGTTTTCCTACCCATTGCTTTCTCGGTCATCTGGCTGCAGCTCGCATTTAGAGCCTTGGATCGGCGTTGGCCCAGCCCGCGTTACATCAATCAATACGCTTGGAATATTTGGTTATTTCTGCTCAGCGGCTCGGCCCTTTTTCTGGGTCTGGAATTTGGGTTCGGATATTTTGTGGGCGGCTTTTATGCAAGCAGAATCGTGTACATAACGGCAACCCTTTGGACCATGGCCCTCCCCTTTCTGACAGACAAATCAGTTGAACGGTTTCGCAAACGACACAAATGGATCGTTTGGCCCCCGGCTTTGCTTTGGTTCTTTTTTGCCATACCCTACATCGGCACCATCGTCATGGTAAACATAATAGGTCGCATGTCAGCCCCGATTGAAATCTTGTACCAAGACAGCTCTATCCTAGTCGCTCATCGCGCGACTGGAGTCTTGGCCGGCCCACATATTGAACTTTTCGATAAGCAAACCTGGGGCCTAAAGAAGATCGGCTTGTATTGGGGCCTGGGTGGCGGCGCTGGTTGGGCTGACTCCACGCATTACTACCGCGATGGGCAGATTTTCAAATCAGTTGGCTATGAAAGGATCGAACCCTCTGAACACCGGGGCAGCGCCATGGAAGCCGCGCCACCGCTATGGCAGGCCCGCGACAGCATCTGCGTAGACCTAGAAAGTGGCAAACTAATTGAGCCTGTTTTGCCTTAATTCCCGAACTTTGAGCAATGGGAAAACCCACCGTTCAAGAAGAAGGACTATTCAGCAACACCGAGAAGAACCTTGCCTATCTGAACATCATTGTTCTGGTATTGAGCATTTACGTGCTCGCCGCCTTAGCCATTGATTCCTTTTACTCTTTAGACAAGGAAGTTTCTCGCCTTTTGCGGGTCATTGACGACGCCATTTGCATATTTTTCATTTTCGAGTTCTTCTACCGCCTGTACCATGCGCGCAACCGATTGGGCTTTTTGCGCTGGGGCTGGATTGACCTCATCGCTTCCTTGCCTTCTTTCTTCTTCGGCGGATTTCACCAAGAACGCATCTTACGCTTGGTACGATTGCTGCGCATCTTGCGCACCTTTCGTTCAGCCGAAAGCTTCATTCATTCCTTTGTTAAAAAAAGACAGCAAGCGGCTTTTGCTAGCATTGCTTTGATTGCCGTTTTAATGACCATTTTCTCTTCGATTTCCATTCTGGAAGTAGAAAAAAACCAGCCAAATGCCAACATCAAAACCGCTGAAGATGCCATTTGGTGGAGCTATGTCACCATTACCACCGTGGGCTATGGGGATCTATACCCGGTTTCAAGATCCGGTCGCATCATTGCTGGAATCTTGATGACGGTGGGAGTGGGAATATTCGGTGCTTTGAGTGGATTTGTGGCCTCTTGGTTTACGGAGGCCCGGCACAAAGACCACGAAGACGATGACCATCACGCGCCTTAGGGCTTGGCTTTGATGGCTCGAACCCAGACACCGTTCGCTGTTTCGGGGCTTTTGGGCGGAAATATTGCATCGAGCACAGCCAAGAGCAAAACAAAAGGCCACAGGAGCAGCATGCCCAGTAGGCCAGCCCATCGCCAACCTTTTTTCCCAAACAGCAATACGGCCATGCCCCACAACTCATGGGACAAAATTCCCCATGTGCCGTATATAGGCTCTGATTCGACCACCTGCCATGAAGCCTGTTGAAGCAAGGCCTGAAGCCCTTTCCAATCGTATCGATTGCGGCGGCCTTGAGCCGTTTCATAGCTAGCCCCACGATTGAACCATCGACGGTATAAGCCTATCAATTGACGCTCGTGAATGGGTTGATAGATGTACAACTCTGTTCCCATTTGAGAATGTTCGCTCCAATCAGCCAGGCATTTTTCGGGCTCAGGTAAATAAGGGAGAACACTGAACAACCATATTGCGGGCTTGGAAGCTTTGCCCTGAATTTCCCCCCATTCTTTGGGTCGATACTCGGCCCACACTTCAGCTGAGCTTGTGGCTGCAACAAAGTCCGCTAAATCAACATTGGGCTCGACGGCTACCCATCGACAATGAGGCCACATGCGCTGAGCATAGCGCAACCAAAATCCCTCGCCGGCCCCAAAATCCAACACACAGTCTACTTGCATGGCTTTGATCTTGCGAGAGATGAGCCAATTTCGGCGGTAGGTCAGCCACTTAAACCCAAAAAACACGGCCCAAGGCCCGGCATAGGCCAAGCAAGAGGGAATTCGATGTTCGTTGAGCGCCATGGGCCCCGAAGATACAATACCTTTGCCGCATGCCTTTTCGCATCGTTGCCATTCTCCTGTTGACCTTGAACACCTCTGTCTCTGCTCAGATCAAAACTCATTGGTACTTGGGTGAATGGTCAGGAGCTCTAAGCGCTTTTGGCTCCAACCTGACCTTGACATTTACGGTAAAAGACAGCTGGGAACCCAAAGCTTTTTTGGCTGTACCGGCACAGGGAGTCAGCCAACTGCCTGCCAGTGAGTGCCGCGTTAGCCAACAGAACTTAGAATTGGCCTTTTCCCAGTTTGGCATTCGATTCTCAGGCCAATACGATGGCGATAGTTTGAGGGGTACTTTTTCTCAATCGGGGTATCAATTTCCCTTGTCGCTGAAGCAAAAAGACTTGAATCGTTTTTACCAAACTCCCAAAGCGCCTTTTCCCTATCAAGCGCGGGAGCTTCAATTCTTCAGCTTGGATAAACGCATTCGGTTCAGCGGTGCTTTTACCTATCCCAAGGGGCCCATCAAAGCTTGCATCGTTCTGTTTTCTGGCAGCGGCGCCCAAGACCGAGACCAGCGCATTGGCGACCATGTACCATTTGCTTTTTGGGCTGATACATTCACGCGCTTGGGCTATGCCGTGCTACGGGTAGACGATCGCGGGGCTGGCTTTACCATCGGGCAATCAACAGCCTTGGAAAAGACCCGCATTCAAGATTTATTCGACGATGGCAAGGCCTATGTGCAAGCCATGAAAAACCAACCCGAGAGCGGCTGGAGCGACTCGAGCCAAGGATTGCCCATTTATCTCATGGGCCATAGCCAAGGAGCGGGCATCGCCATTCATCTCTTGAGTCAAGGGGTAGAAGGCGTAGCGGGAGCCATAGGCCTGGCTCCATGGGCCTATAGCGGGCGAACCATCAACCGCGAACAAAACGCGCTTTCTGTGGCTCCTGTGCTAGATGATTCTACCTTGATTGCCTCCTTTTTGATCCTGCATGATTCCATGGTAGAATGGGTTCTTAACACCCCCCACTTTGACAGCCAGTCAGCCCAATACCGCGCCCAAACACTCTTGGACCAAAATCCCCAGCGCAAAGAATTGATTCGAGCATTTCGCAAGAAAAAGATCGACCTAGCCCCCTATTTGGGACAACAATACGTTCAACTCAGCGGCTTCATGACCTCATTCATGAAGCATGACCCCAGCTTGGAATTGAGCCAGATTGAAAAGCCCATGCTCTGGGTTCAAGGCACCGCCGACAGGCAAGTCAACCCCCAACGAATCGAGGAATTGGCTCGTTTATACTCCAACATTGAATGCCAAATGATGACGGGTTACAACCACTTGCTTCAACCCTGCCAGCGTTGCACCTTTGATGAATATTTTGAGTTGCCGGTCACCGTTGGTGACAAGGCCGTTCAAGCCATTTTGAACTGGCTACAAGCGCAAAACCCTTAGAAATCAATTCGAAAACGCTCTCTGCGCAATTCACTGAAAGGCAATGGATTGTCAAAGTCTTCGGCATATTGCAAGCGGCGTCTAACCAAATGTATGGCTTCAAACAAGGCCGATTGAAAGCTCAAAATACTCGCCGTATTCTTACCAGCTAAATCGTACGCCGTGCCATGGTCGGGACTGGTGCGAACCACGGGAAGACCCACTGTTACATTGACACCATCGTGGAAAGCCAAGGTTTTGAATCCGACTAAGCCTTGGTCATGGTACATAGCCAATACGGCATCAAATGCCTGGTATTGCGCACCTCCAAAGAAGGCATCGGCAGAATATGGACCATAAACCAAACGACCGCGATCGAAAACAGCTTGAACCGCGGGCTTGATGACCGTGCTTTCTTCTTCGCCCAACAACCCGTTATCTCCAGCATGAGGATTCAATCCCAAAACGGCAATGCGGGGTTTGGTCAATCCAAAATCTTCCTTGAGCGCCGTGTGCATCAACTCCAGCTTGGCTTCAATGCCTTCAGACG
>Ga0222713_10000420_pt1 | contig 47807 bp, 57 predicted proteins | sample C33_649DmetaG_FD_165061 | JGI IMG/M metagenome (GOLD analysis project Ga0222713, IMG submission 165061) | Estuarine water microbial communities from San Francisco Bay, California, United States - C33_649D | ecosystem: Environmental > Aquatic > Marine > Unclassified | place: USA: California... | reverse complement strand
TTGTGGGTTTTTATTTCTTGGAAGTCCCGCAGGACGCTTCGCGGGTGGTATTCCACGACCCACGGGTCGGCAAGGCGATGATTGATCTGCCGGAAACGGATATGAATCAAGCAACGATTGCCAGCAAAATGATCAATTTCGAGGCAAAACCCGGACTAATGATCTTTGCAAATGCATGGTTAGCCCATTCGTTTACACGCCACGCATCAGATAAACCAATTAAATTCGTCCACTTTAATCTGGCGGTACAGATGGCACAGAATGTGTTTAATCCGATGCCCGCTGCGGAGGTGGTATGAATAAGTACAGCATTCGCTTTAACAAGACCAGAGGGCAACCCGGACGGGGCAGTATGGATCATGTGTGGCGGGTGTTTGAGAACGGGAAAGAATATCTGTTCAAGAATCTGGATATTAGTGTCCCGGTAAAAAGCGAAAAAGATGAAAACGGCGTGGACTACAACATCTGCTGCCAAGGCTTTCTAACAATTGACCGGGATACTTCTACGGCAGTGATTACGGCGACGCAAAAGATGCAGCCTAAATTTAAATATGTTGAACAAGTTGCCTGAGAAGCCGTAAGGATAGGAAATGGTGACCGAGGTGGAAGCAAGATTGTCAGTGCATGAGGCGGTTTGCGCCCAGCGGTATGAGGGGATTAACGCTCGCCTGAAGCGACTGGAAAAAATCCTGATCAGCACCGCTGGCGCGATCATCCTGCTGTTGTTGGGGCTTGTCCTGAAAGCCTAAGATGCTTGCGGAATTGGCGGCGGCTAACGCAGCGTTTCAAGTTATCAAAGCTGCGATCAAAAATTCCGGCGAGTTAATGAACGCCGGTAAGGCAGTCTTTGAGTATTTTGACGCCAAAGCCGCGATTCAAAAAAAGGCCAACAAGCAATCTGGCAAAAAGAATCGCAGCGAACTTGAAGAGTTTATGGCGTTAGAGCAACTTCGCCAGCAAGAAGAACACCTTCGTGAAGAGATGATCTACGCGGGAAGGCCGGGAATGTGGGATGACTGGCTGGCGTTTCAGGCTAAGGCTGCACGGGAACGGGAAGCAAAACGACGCGCTGAGATTCAGGCGAGGATTGAGCGAATTAAGTTTATTCAGACGTTTGCTCAATACACCCTGGTCTCTATTCTTGTCACGGCGATTGCAGCATTTATTACTTGGGTCAGCGTCAGGCTGTTGGGTAGGGTCTAATGGACTTTGACATCACCAAAACCATTGGAGCAGTCAGCGCGACGATTGCCATGCTTGGTGGTGGTTATACGCTCGCTGATAAAGTGGGGTGGCTCAAAAAAGACATTCTGCGCTGGTCGCCAGAGCATTTCCAAATCTCCAGCGGTAAGGCAGAGGGCGAGTTCAAAGCGGTGGTTGCCCGAGAAAAGCTGAGAGACGACTGCGATGTGATCGGATTCAAGCTGGAAGTCAGGGATTCGGATTTTGTGGTGCATCCTGCCAAGCCCAGTATTGCGACTTTCAGCGGGCCAGCCGGTCCAACGGTAGAAAAGTTCGGGTACAAGTTCAGGATTGACGGGGATCATCAGCACAAGGTTGCACCGGGACCGGCGACTCTGTTGGCGCACATCAAGTACAAATGTCCCGAGGGCGAGGTGCTTGTGAACTACCCGAGCCACCAGAACTTAACTTTTCAGATTGAGGGTTAGAAATGCTTGACATCCTAAGCGGCGGCTTATTCGGTTCGATCTTCGGTGGCTTGTTCCGGCTTGCTCCCGAGGTTCTAAAGTTCTTCGATAAAAAGAACGAACGCGCACACGAACTGTCGATGTTCACGCTCCAGACCGATCTGGAGAAGATGCGCGGCCAGTTCAAGATGGAAGAAAAGTACGTCGATCATGGCGTCGCTCAGTTGGACGCAATCCAAGAGGCGTTCAAGGAGCAGTCAAAAACCGCTTCATCTAGCTACAAGTGGGTCTCGGCAGCATCAGCCCTTGTGCGCCCCGGAGTCACCTATATCCTCTTTGGGCTGTACGTCGCCACAAAAGTCACGGCGATTGTCTATGCGCTTAGCCAAGGCGCACACTGGAAAGACGTTCTCCCGGCACACTGGGATCAAGATGACTTTGGGATGTTGAACATGATCCTGACATTTTGGTTTGTCGGGAGAAGTATCGAGCGGTACCAGAAGTGATTTCCGACGCAGTTAAGATTGCTGTCGATGCTTTAATAAAGCCGTTTGAAGGTTATGCCCGGAGGCTTCCTGATGACCGCTGCGCTGCATATCCTGACCCCGGAACTGGTGGTGACCCTTGGACTATTGGTTATGGGTCTACTGGCGCTGGGATTGGCCCTGATACTGTCTGGACGCGAGAACAGGCTGAGTCGGCTCTTACAGATCACGTTGCTTATTTTGTCAGTGGTGTCCTTCGCCTATCTCCTGTTCTTTCTGGTGCTTCTGATCGCAGACTAGCCGCGATTATTTCATTCGCATACAATTGTGGCTTAGGGAATTACCGGATTTCCACCCTGAAAAAGCGGGTCGATGCCGAGGATTGGGATGGGGCAGCAACCGAAATCGTGAAGTGGAATAAAGCCGCCGGTCGGGTTCTGCCCGGATTAACCCGCAGACGAACTGCTGAAGCTGCGATGTTGAGGTAGAGATGCCATTATCCAAGCTGATATTTAAACCCGGCGTCAACCGCGAGAACACGCGCTATACCACGGAAGGTGGCTGGTATGAGTGCGACAAGGTGCGCTTTCGGCAAGGCACTCCAGAGACAATCGGTGGCTGGCAACCACAGACACTCAACACATTCTTAGGCGCGTGCCGGTCACTTTGGAACTGGGTAACGCTTAGCTCGTTAAACCTGATTAGCCTTGGTACAAACTTAAAGTTTTACATTAACAAAGGCGGTGATTTTTATGACACCACGCCGATTCGCGCTACTGTTACGCTAAATGATCCTTTTGCACTGACCGCTTCCCCGGTTGTGACGGTCACAGATACCGCTCATGGGTGTGAAAACGGCGATTTTGTTACCTTCAGTGGGGCAACCGACATTGGTGGGGCTGGTACTAATGTCACTGCGGCGGTGCTAAATCAAGAGTTTCAGATTACTTTTGTGGACGCTAATACGTACACAATCACGATTTCTGTCACGCCAAATGCTACGGCTATTGCTGGCTCCCCCGGTGGTGGGGCCGCTGTGAGTGCGGCGTACCAAATAAACACAGGATCTGCGTTTGCGGTTCCGGTAGTCGGATGGGGCGCTGGCCCGTGGGGGTCTGGTGTTTGGGGGTCGGGAGGCGCTACGCTGTCCCCGGTGCGGCTGTGGAGTCAAACAAACTACGGCGAGGATTTAATTTTTGGCCCCCGTGGTGGTGGTGTGTATTACTGGGACGCCACTACTGGCGTAGGGTCACGCGGGGTTGACCTGACCACACTAGGCGACGCCGACACGCCGGTTGTCCAGAATGTAATTTCCGTGTCAGATACGTCCCGGTTTGTGCTGGTGTTTGGCACGAACGACTATGGCTCCAGTACGCTAGACCCCATGCTAATTCGCTGGTCGGCGCAGGACGATCCGTTCACATGGTCCCCCGCTGCAACAAACCAAGCAGGCAGCATCCGGCTGTCACACGGCTCAGAAATTATTACGGTGGTGCAGACCCGACAGGAAGTTGTCGTAATCACCGACTCTTCCGTCTACAGTATGCAGTACCTCGGCCCTCCGGCAGTCTGGGGTGTCCAGCTTCTTGGAGATAACATCTCTATCGCGGGGCCGAATGCTGCGATCATTGCCTCCGGGGTTGTGTATTGGATGGGCATCGACAAGTTCTACGCCTATGACGGGCGCACTCAGACGCTTAATTGTGATCTGCGCCGGTTTGTATTCAATGACTTTAACTTGTCCCAACGCGAGCTTGTGTACTGCGGGTCAAACGAAGCGTTCAATGAAGTCTGGTGGTTCTACGCATCCGCCGGATCTCAGGTGGTGGATCGGTATGTTGTTTATAACTACCTAGAGCGTGTCTGGTACTACGGGACTATGAACCGTAGTGCGTGGTTGGATTCCGGACTTCGGTCGTACCCACTGGCGACGCTGTATGACCCTGACACACAGACTGGCCGGTTGCTTGAGCATGAAAATGGGCTAAATGACAACACGGACGGTACCGACAACCCAATTAATGCGTACATTTCGTCAGCAGAATTCGACATTCAGGACGGCCATCAGTTCGGGTTTGTCTGGCGGGTGCTGCCTGACTTGACGTTTAGTAACTCGACGAATTCGCCGTCTGCGGAAGCGCCAAAAGTTGCGATGACTCTGCGGGGTCTGTACAACTCAGGCTCCGGGCAAATTGACTCGGCGACCAAGAATGTCTCCAGAGGCAGTACGTACACGATCACCGAGGAGTTTACTGGTCAGATTTACACACGGGTGCGTGGCCGTCAGATGATCTTTGAGATTGAGTCCAACCAAGTCAACACGGCATGGCAGCTTGGCGCACCCCGGTTCGACATCCGTCCTGATGGCCGCAGATGACTACACAAATCGTCACCACGGAGTTTTCTCTTGACAGGTTGGTCCCTCCCAACTTGCCGTTGGCTCCGGTGCAGTACGAGTCCCGGTATCAGGAGGCGCTTAATAACGTCCTGCGGCTGTACTTTAACCAGCTAGACAATTTTTTGGCGAAGCTCATGGCAACAAGTACGTCAATCCCGGTCACGTTCCCCGGCATGGAGGCGGATGCGTTTGGTCGCTTACGTACCAGCAATCCGTTTACGCTATTTGATAGCCAAAATCGGTATGAGAAAGACCCTCAGTTTGCAGAATCAACGGTAAATGGCGCTGCGATTACCTTCGACGCTGACGCTTCTACGGTGCTGATGGCTGCGGATACAACTTCGGGGTCAAAGGCGGTTCGTCAGACTTACCGGGTGTTTCCCTACCAGCCGGGTAAGAGTTTGCTGGTCTTAGCGACGTTTGTAATGGCCGATGCTCAGACCAACCTGCGCCAGCGGGTCGGCTACTTTAATACCGATAACGGGGTATTTTTCCAAAAGAATGGGTCGATAAACTCATTTGTTTTGCGCACTGCAACAAGCGGTACGCCTAGTGATGCCCGGACGGTTAATCAGGCTGATTGGAATGGAGATAAGCTGGACGGGACCGGGGACAGCGGGATCACGTTAGATACGTCTAAGTCACAGATTCTGTTTACGGATTTTGAGTGGCTTGGGGTTGGATCGGTGCGCTGTGGCTTTGTGATTGACGGGCGGTTTATTATTTGCCACACCTTCCAAAACGCCAATTCCCAGACCGGCGTATATATGACCACGGCAATTTTGCCGATCCGCTACGAAATTGAGGCAACGGATACGCTGGCTACCGGCGCAACAATGAAGCAAATATGCTCCACGGTAATCTCGGAAGGTGGCTATGAGCAAGCGGTAGCCAATCAGTTTGCCCGTAGAAGCACGGCGTTATCGACTATTTCTGATACCTTTTTGCCGGTAGTTTCAATTCGGCTGGCATCAGATTCCTTGGGCGCGGCGGTTCTTATTCAGGGTATTCAGGTATTCCCGACCACTACACAGAATTATGAAGTGGCCTTGTTTAAAAATGCTACCCTGACTGGGGCAAGCTGGAATACCTCGACGTTTAGCCATGTGGACTACGACGAAACCGCGACTGCCGTTTCCGGTGGAACGATGGTGCTACAAAGCTACGCGGCCTCATCTTCCCAAGGGCGAGCAGTGTCTACGACCCCGAGCGGATATAACTTCAGCCTACAACTTGGTGTAGACCTGTCTGGGACTAGCGATGTGTATACGCTGGCGGTGCGCACACTGACTTCGACGCCGACTGGAGATGCGTTCGGAGTTATCGACTTTATTGATTTAACTGATTAAAATTCAGAAAAATGGAGTGAATTATGGGTGCTGAAGCGATGTTGCTAGGCGCTGCGGTCGGCGGTGCTACCAGCGCGATGCAGAAGAAAGACCCGCTATCAGGCGCTCTTATGGGGGCACTGGGCGGCGCGGTCATGCCGGGTATTACAAACGCCCTCGGTATCGGTGGTGGGGCTGCTGCGGGTACGGCTGCTGGTACGGCTGCAAACGCGGGGGCGCAAGCTGCTGCCGCTGCGCAACCGGCAACTTATATGGATGCTGCTATTGATCTTGGCGCTCTCAAAGGTGCTGGGGGGTCAATGGCGTTAGATCCGCAAGCGGCGATTGACTTTGGGGCGCTTAAAGGCGCTGGTAATGCAGCGATTCCAAATATCGAATCCACGGGACTTCAGGCTAATGCCCCCAGCATGCTGCACCCGGCAAAAGATGTTCTAAACATTGCTTCAGTTGCCCCTGACACACAAATAGCTGGACCTGTATCGACACAAGCCGCCGATACCGGCCCCCTCAGTGGACTTAAAAACTGGTGGGGTGGTCTGAGTGGTAAAGAAAAGCTCCTCTACGGTGGTGGCGCGGGTATCGGCGCTATGATGCTTGCTGATCGGATGAACGCGCCGGATATGCCGTCCTCCAAGTATTCGGGGCCGCTTTCTAAGTTTAGTTTTGACCCAAGGAAGTACCGCAGTTCTATGTATGCCGCCGAAGGCGGTATTGTTGCTTTGGCTGCGGGGGGATCACCTGCGCGTCGCCCGGATGGCGGCATCTCAAGTCTTGGCTCATACTCTGATGGTGGCCGTATGCTGCGCGGTCCCGGTGATGGGATGAGCGACAGTATCCCCGGTGTTATTGGCGGCAAGCGCCCTGCACGGCTTGCAGATGGTGAGTTTGTGGTCCCGGCTGACGTTGTTTCTGGGCTTGGGAACGGATCAACTGATGCTGGCGCTCGGCAACTGTATGCAATGATGGACAAAGTGCGCAAGGCACGTACCGGCAAGAAAACCCAAGGGCGTGAAATTAACGCTCGCAAGTACATGCCCGCATAAGGAATGGCAATGAGAAAGAAACATTACTCCGTTGATAAGTACGGTAGGAAGGTCAGCAGGTTTTTCGCCGGTGGTGACGGGGATAGTAGCGACGATGGTTCATCCGACGCAGGTACAGGTGGCGCTGACCCCGGAGATGGCAGTGCGCCGGGGGATGCTGGTGACGCTGGCGGAAACGGTGGTGGTATTGAGACGCTAGTATCTAATACAGGGACCACAACGCCTCCGGTCACTACAACAACCACTGCTGGGTTAAGTGGCCCCGGTAATACGGAATACACTCCGCAGCAGATTGCCGACGCGCTACGCGCCGAGCTTGGTATGCGACCCGGTACGACGTACTGGGACATGATGCAGTATGGGAAGCAGCAATACGGCCTGTCGCCCGACCAAATCAATCAAGCCTACCAAGACATTCAAGGTAGCGTCACCCCCTACAATCGGCCAACTCCCGGCACTATTTATTCGGCCCCGCCGACTGCGTACCAGCCGGTGCGTTACACCCCTCAGTATGACCAGTACGGTCAAGGGATCGCCTCGTTGTTTGGGCGTGGGTACAGCCAATATTTCCAGCCGCCCGGACTGACTGGTACGTACTTCTTTGGTTCTCCCGGCACCGCGCCGACTTACGTAGCCCCCGACGGCACTAATCTTGGACCGGGGACGCAATTAACCCCCGGAACACAGCCTCCCCCGATAACCCAACGGCCCCCGACACAAACTATTCCGGGGCTAACACCCGCGCAGCAAGAACAATACAACACGCTATCCGAGCAGGACAGAGCACGATACCTCCAAGCTTTAGGGCTTTATAACGCTCCGGGCAACGTACAGTCTGACGCGGCTTTGATGCGGCAATACATGCAGGAAAACAACCTGAACGCTAGTGACATGGCGCAGTTGGTTGGGACAACTACAGATGTGATTACGTCATACCTTGGGCAAGCGAATCTAACAGACGCGCAGCTTGGTCGCTATACAAATCTTAATACCCAGCAACAAAGACAGTACGCTGATCTGGCTGCTGCTTATAACGCCCCCGGAGATACGGCATCTGATGCAGCGCAAATGCTCGGCATAATGCAGCAAAGTAATTTGTCCGCTGCGGATGTGGCTGCACTCACGGGCATCCCAATTAATGCCGTCAATGACTATTTGGCCCTTGCTACACCTACTGTAGAGGCTTCCATGGAAACAACAAACACCCCGCAACGTGTTGACTATTCCCAGTACGCTGAGACACCGGCAACGGGTAGCACTCCGGAAAGCATGGGGTACAGCACCGCCGCGCAGGACATTGCTGATGCGTATCTGCAAGCGGCGTCCGCTGGTGTTTCCGGCGATCAATTCCTCCAATATGCGCGGGATGCTGGCTATACCGATGCTCAACTGCAAGCGGCGTATGAGTTGTTGCCCAAATGAACCTTACCGTCCGTCACGTAGATCCCAACTACATCCAACAGTTTTGGCCGTTGGTTGAGGGGTACATTGATGAAGCTTTGCAAAAGGGTGATGATTTCGGCCCCGAAGCAAAGAACTACACGACGGAACACGTTCGTGTGTTCCTGACTTCATCCCAATGGACTCTCCTTGTGGCGGTCGATGAGGAGCAGCGGGTTCACGGGGCTGCTACGGTGACAATGATTAATTACCCACTGCACAGAGTGGCGTTCATCACCACAATCGGCGGCAAATTAATTTCAAACGAAGATACGTTTGATCAGTTAAAGAAGCTCTTGAAGTCCTTTGGGGCAACAAAAATCCAAGGACTAGGACGCCCAGCGATTGTGCGTCTTTGGAGCAAATACAATTTTGAACCACGTAATACGTTGGTAGAGGTGCTGATATGAGCGGCGGCGGCGGTCCTACTTCATCTACAGTCACACAGACAAACATCCCCGAGTACGCTCAACCTTATGTTGAGTCAATGCTGGGGGCGTCTCTTAAAGAAGCGTTTAACGTAAAGCAAACTGGCACGGGCGCGGATGCGACGTATGACATCCAAAGTGTTAGACCTTATAAGCCGTACAGCCTAGACCCCACTGAGTATGTTGCCGGATTCTCTCCGCTCCAACAGGCCGCTTTCCTTGGGGCTGGTCAGCTTCAGGTTCCGGGGCAGATTGGTCTGGGCAGTGACATTACTGCGGCTGCGGCAGCATCCTCTGCGGATGTTGGGCAACAGGCTATGGGCTATGGCGGCATGGGTGCCGCTACCGGACAAAATTACTTTAACCAAGTTACCGATCCGACACGCATTGGACAGTTGATGAGTCCTTATATGCAGAACGTGGTCGAGCAACAGATGTCCGGGGCGCGTAGGCAAGCGGATATTACCCAACAGGCTCGTAACGCACAGCTTGCAAAAGCCGGAGCCTTTGGCGGTTCCAGACAAGCAATTGAGCAAGCGGAAGCAAACCGTGCATTAAATACCCAACTGGCTGGCATCGAGGCACAGGGGCTTCAGTCGGCGTATGAAAAAGCATTGGCTCAGCAACAGGCAGGCACTCAATTCGGCTTGCAAGGATTGGGCGTAGGCTTACAAGGAATGCAACAGGGTCTTGGGGCACTAGGTCAAGCTGGTCAGATGGCTGGGCAACTTGGTCAGTTGGGAATGCAGCAGCAGCAAGCGGCGACCGGCATCCTCGGACTCCAACAGCAGCTTGGTGCAACGCAGCAACAACAGCAGCAGAACATCATCAATCAGGCAATTCAGAACTATGCGACGGCGCAGCAGTACCCGCAACAGCAGCTTGGCTTCCTGAATGCGATGATCCGAGGCATGGCGACACCCACAACTACGGTTGAGAGTTATCAGGCAGCGCCGTCGCTTACGTCACAGCTTGCTGGCTTGGGTACGGCGGGCATTGCTGGGCTGGGCATGTACAACGCGATGAATAAAGCGTAAGTGAGGATGGCATGAGTATCGTTAGCAAGCTGCTTTCTAGTCCAAGCTCGTTTTCTATTGAGATGCTTCAGCGCGGAGTGCAGTCCGGCACTGTCCCTGCATATATTGGCATCCCGCTGATTCAGCAGAAGATGCAAGAAAAGAAAGCCATGGCGGGGATGCAAGCGCGGGCTGGGATGCAGCAACAGCAGCAAACACCTACCCCCGCTGAACAAGTGATGGCAGAAGCCGCACAAGAAACCGCACCGCGCATGGCCCCAATGGCACAGGCCGCTCCCGGTATCGACGGACTTCAATCAAACCTGCCTACTGAGTACGCTGGCGGCGGCATCGTCGCGTTTGCTGACGGTGGGGACGTTGAGCGGTATCAGAATCAGGGGTTGATCCCCTACAGGCCAGACCAACAGGAAATTGGTAGGCTATATGACCAAAGAAACCAAGCAATGCAGCGTGGTGATCTTTATGAAATGCGGCAGATAGAAAAGCGCCTTGCCGAGCTAAACATGCCTACCGCACCGTCGGCGACACCAACACTACCTAGTACGCCTACACCGGCTGAGATGCGCGATGTAGAACGAGCGCGTCGGTCGGAACAAGGCGCAGGGCTTCGCGCTGCCGCAGGTGAGTTCTACAGGGAAACAAAGCTTGGATCAGAGCCAGACCCGGCGCAGAGGTACGTAATGCGTCGAGGCGCGGACGAATATAGCGGCGCGGTTACGGGTTATGTAGAGCCACCGCCGTATGTCCGAGATATATACCCGGAAACAGCAGGGACGCGTGGGCTACCGTCTATCTCTGCTCCCGCTACACCTACCGCTAGTAGCTCAGCAGGTAGTAAGACGGGGGATGGGTCAGGAATTATGGGGCTTGGGACTGGATTACGCGCAGCTAATTTCCCAGCAGCGCCGTCCGGTCCTTCGGCTACCGAGATTACACAAAACGCGTTGCAGGGAGTTGGCGAAGAAGGTGTTGGAGGGTATTTTGCGCGCTCTCAGGAACGTGAGCAGCGGCTTATGGATGCTCTTAGCAAAGACCGCCTGCAAGGAAAAGCCTTTGAAGGGTACGAGGCTTCGCTAAAAAATGAAGCTCTCCAAGCCGGTGCCGATAAAGAGCAAGCTAAGTACATGTCGTTGTTTAAGGCCGGTCTCGCAATGATGTCAGGCACCTCGCGGCATGCGCTTCAAAACATCGGTGCCGGGGCTATGGTTGGCGCGGAAGATTACCAGCGGGCCTACAAAGATCTTAAGAAAGCCGAAAAAGAACGCACTAAAGAATTTGCGCTTATCGAACAGGCCCGTCGTGCTGAGCAAAATAATGATCTTAAACGGCGCGATGCGTTGCTGATGCGGGCCTCGGATGCAGCCCAAAAACGTGATGACTTTGGTACCCAAGCACTTATTAACGCGGGTATTAAAGATGCTGATCGGGCAGCGGATATGTGGAAAACGCAGTACAACGCGGCGGCTCACGAGAATATTGCTCATATTACGGGTGGGTACAGCCTAGCGGGGGCACAAGTCCGCGCAAATCGTCTTGCAGGGATTACTCCGTACCAATTAGCGTCGCTTCGAGACAAAGTGGCTAAAGGTATAGACATCTATGATGTGCGGTCTGAATTGGCTAAATCGCTTAGAATGAGTAAAACTCCTGCACCCGGTCAGGACGCTGAATTTGACCGGCGCGTCAATGAAGCATACGCCAGACGCGTAGACGAAAGAACGGCCCAACGGTTAAGCGGTTCTACTGGTGCGAACACTCAATCGTTCGCGGGGTATAAGTTGGTGGGGCCCGAATAATAAGGAAATGTGATGCCGATCTATCGTGTTCAAGCTCCTAACGGCAAAATCTATAAGGTAGAGGGGCCAGACGACGCAGATCCTAATACCCTATTTAGCTTCGTACAGCAACAACTTGAGGGCGAAGAGACTCGGCGATTACAAAAGGAGTACGGTCCCGGCATCTTTAAGACCTTCACACAAGGCGTAGGTCGTGGCGCGGGGGAGCTTGGCTCTCTTGTTACGGACATTATTCCTGCAATGGCAGGGTCTGCGCTTGGGTTTGAGGACTATGCCAAGGAACAATTAGCGGAAGCCGCGCAAAAACGCCAAGCGCGTGAACTGGAAGCTCCTCCGGTATTCCGTTCGTATAAAGATGTTGAAGGCTTTGGAGATGCGCTGAAGTTTGGCGCTGAAGTCATTGGCGAGCAGATACCCAATATCGCAACGTCTTTGATTCCCGGTGTCGGGGGTGGCGTTTTAGCTGGTCGCGCTGCGTTAACTACTGCTGGCAAAGCTCTTGCTACACAGGCGGCAGAACGTGGGCTTGTTGGTGAAGCGGCTACGGCATTCGTTGCTGAGGGTATGAAACGCGCTGCACCACAGGTGGCAGCTAGAGCGGGAATGGGTACGAACGTCGGAACCTTCCTTGGATCTTACGCGCAGAACGCTCCGGAGGTTTTCCAAAACGTCTTTGAGGAAACAGGCCAATTAGAACCCGGCGTAGCGATGTTGTTTGGAGCGGGTTCTGCTGCTCTGGATTCAGTGCTACCCGCGACATTGGCTAGGCAGCTTACCGGTCCTATGAAGGTCGGTATCGTTGAGAAGGTTCTTGAGAAGTCCGGAATGGACAAGGGGCTGCTGCGTAGTGTTACCGCAGGCATGCTCAAAGGTGCGAACGTGCTCAAAGGAGTGCCCGTAGAGGGGCTAACCGAAGGCGCTCAGGAAGCGATCAGTATCGCGGCTGAAAAGTTCGTAGCCAACAACCCACAAATCTTTGAGAGCAAAGAGTGGGACCGCATCATGGAGTCCAGTGTCCGTGGCGCGATTGCTGGTGGCGCATTTAGCGCTGCTGGTAGTGGTGTGGAGCGGATGCGGGAGCGGGTGCGGGAGCAGTATAAAGAACAAATCGACGCGGCGGCACAGGAGGCTGCACAAACGGGCGAGCCGGTTCCGCTTCAGATTGGATATGACCCCAACGTAAGTGCGCCTACCACGTATGGCGGGCAAACCATTTACGTATATCCGGACGGCTCTACACAGTTTGTCAGTGAAATGACCGATGAGGCGATGGCTGAGAAGTACCCAGAGCCAGAAGCCCCGGTGCCTCCTGAACAGCGAGCCAAAGAAGAAAAGGCGGCGGCGGTTCGTGCGCGGCAGGCGGAACAACGGAAAACTGCGCAATTAAAAGAAGACGCGGCGAAGCTCAAAAAAGCTATTGCCGATCTAACGGCGGTGCCGACCGATCTCGTTTCGTTAGCAAAAGGTCCGACTCCATTAGAACAGACAATTCGTCAAGCGCAGGGTGAACTGGATGTACTAGGTGCAAAGCGTGCCCCAAAAACTCCTAGCGCACCCGTAGCCGCACCCACAACCGCACCCACAACCGCACCCGTAGGCGCACCTGCCTCTATTCCGGGGATGGAAGGTACTATCATCAGTGACACCAAAGCATTTGGTAAGCAGCTTGGTGTCGGCCCTACGGCCAAAATGCTGAAAGCCGTAGCGGGTAAAGATCTTTCCAACCCCGCAGACGTAGCCGAGGTCAGACAGATACTGGAGGCTTATGCGTCGGGCAAGCCTGCTGTCGGTGCCGCAGAGAAGATCGAAGCGTTCCTCAACCGTCCAGAGTTTCAAATTGCCGAAGCGGAGGTGCCAAGTGAACCTACTACAAGACCTGACGTTGGAGCAGTTGGGGCTGGCGTTCCAAGTGTTAGCGAAGGCGCAGGAGATGTCGGAGGTGGAGGTGCCCCCGCAGTTGGAGAGTCTATCGGACTCGGACTGGGCGAGACTGGAGATGTTACTGGACAGCCTGCTGCTGGAGAAGAACGCGTCAGTCCTGCACTAACTGAAGAAGCTGCCCTAAAACCGGAACCGGAAACTATTAGCCCCCGTACTGAAGAACGTATACAAGAATCGGCGGTACGGCAAGCTAACTTTATTGCTGAATTAGACGCTGATGTAGATAAACTCCTCAACCAGCGATTCCAGCAGCAAGCCGAGCAACAGGGCGTTCCCTTAGACGCTATCCCGTCAGAAGATTATCGTGGGTCTGAAGCGCATAACATTCTACGACTGCCTAGATTGTTTGCGCAGCATCGTGACTCTATGGACATGCTCCAGACATCCACGGACGAAGCTCAGCGTTCACTCAACGAGCGGCAGATTGCCCAGATAGAAAAAGCCATTGCGGACGCAGGTCCGGATGCTGTTCAGCTATTCCAACGACTGCAAGCCACGCCAGTAGACAAGCAAAATGCTGTTTTGTCTCAACTTAATCAGATGGCTATTCGGACGTTCGACGCCCAAGCTAAAGATAAAGTTGCGCAAGCTAAAGCCAGTACAGAAGTGCCGGGCGCTGCGCCCTCTAAGAAATCCAAAAAAGCTCTGACGGATGAGGAGCTTGATGCGTTAACGCATGAGTTTAATAAGCGGCATCAAAAACGTGGCGGCGGAAAACTCTTCTTGCCTGCATACAGAGGGGCTAGTCTTGACGCCACTGGTAAAGATCTTGCCATCAGCGGTGACTTGCGTGGGCTGATCGACCATCTCCAAGCGCGGGCCACGAACCCCATAGTCCGGGGGATGCTCGCCAAAATCAAACGGTTGAACCTTAAGACGAAGATTGTCGTTAGGAATCCTGAAGGCCCGATGGCCTTGCGCACTCCTGAGTTTCAACGTTGGTTTGGGGGTAGCAAGGTTGTCGATGAAAATGGCAATCCGCTGGTGGTGTATCACGGTACGTCGAAAGACGTGGACTTTAACAAGTTCAAACTGCCGAAGAACGGCGCATGGTTTACGACAGACCCAGAAAGTGCTTCGCAATACGCCGTTGAAAACGACAGCATGGGCTTCAAATATAACCGTGACACAAGGAATTTCGACGAGATCAATACAGCCGCTCGCGTCATGCCGGTGTTTGTGCGTATTGAAAACCCCTACACCCTGACGGCAGAAGAACGCGCTACGCTGCTCAAGGCCGCTAACTACAACAAAGCCCAAGGCGTAATTTTTGAACGTGCCAAGGCACAGGGGTACGACGGCATCCGCATGGGTGACGGCATTTGGGTTGCTATCAAAGACCCCACACAAATTAAATCCGCCATTGGCAATGTAGGAACATACGATCCCACCAGCCCGGACATTCGTTACGCCGCCAACAAGGCTGGTTCATTTGACCCCCGCACCAACACAATCGCGCTGGACCCCGATAACGGATTGAACGAACACACGGTGCTGCACGAGTTGATGCACGCTGCTATCTCCCATGTGCTGCGCAACCCGAGCCTGCCGGTCACTAAGCAACTGACCGAACTGTTTGATGGAATCCGAGGTCAGATGGGTACTGCCTATGGTGCCCAAGACATTCAGGAATTCACGTCTGAGTTGTTTAGCAACCCAGAATTCCAAGCACTGCTCAAAGGGATCAAGGCTCCTAAGAGCGGCAGTCTGTTCAAACGGATTGTGCAAGCACTGGCAAACTTCTTTGGATTTACCAAAGGTACAAGTGCCTATGACCGGGGCATGAAGCTCGTCAACGACGCGCTAGATATCTCTGCTGAGGTAGAGCCGTCTGTGAGCGACATGATGTTCCTTGGCACACCAAATCTCATGCGCGAAGCGTTTAATGTCGTGGGGGATATTGGTCGTGCGATGCCATCGTTAGCTGGACGCACCGTAGAAAGCACCAAAAACTCTCTGTCGAACGCCCCGTCGGATCTGAAATCCATGGCGCTCAGCCTTTTGCGGCTGGACAACCTTAACACCATTTATGGGAAAGAACTGCCTTCTATCCAGACTCTGACCGACAACATCGAGTTGCGTAACGGGATGCAGGAGAAGGCGGTTGCGGAAATCAATAAGAACTACAAGTTCTTTGAGGAAACGCAGAAGAAATTCCCGGCTCAGTTTAAGGTCATGGAAGACATGGCCTACGATGCTCGCTTGGAAATGGCGGACCCCAAAGATCCAGACTTCCTAAAACAGACTGGGCTGAGCGCCAAACAACAGCAGGAATATCGGCGGCTGCGCAACATCTACAACTCCTTACCCGCAGATGTGCGTAAGACCTACGACATGATTCGGGACGCGTACACTAAGGCGATTGACGACTACGAAGCCATGCTGGTGGGCGATCCCGACAAAGGTATTCCGGGGCTTGTCGATTCCTCGGTCGCTGCCAAACTTAAGCTGCAATTCCAAGCCAAGAAGCGGCAGATTGCCTACATTCCATTTCTGCGTAGGGGCGACTTCTGGGTTGAGTACGACATAGACGGGGAACGTGCGGCTTCCGCTTTCCAATCAATCCGTGAGCGTGACCGCTTTATCCGGCAAGAACTTGCGCCCAAGGGTATCCAATACCGGATGTACCAGAACATTGAGAACCAAAGCTTCCAACAGGGTACGTTGCCACCGACCAGTTTCATCGTGGGGGTGATGGCGGACCTAAACAAGCAAGGTGCTAGTCAAGAGATTAAAGATAACGTCTATCAGGCGTATCTGGCGCTGTTCCCCGCTGCGTCCATCTCCAAGAACTTTATGAAAGCCGACAATGTTCGGGGTATGGAGCGGGATATTGCACGGGGGTATGCGGAGACCATGGTTAAATGGTCCCGTAAATTGGCTAATACCAAGTACGCTGGTCCTATCAATCAAGCGTTCGACGCTATTGACGGGGAAGCTGAAGCGGTAAATGACCCGAGTGTATATGCCGCTGCGCAGAATATTCGTAACCGGCAAAACTTTATCAATAACCCAACGTATAACAAGCTAACGTCCGCAGCCACGAGCCTTAGTTATTTCACGTTCATCGCGGGTAACGTGTCCTCGGCACTGGTGAACTTATCTACGTTGCCTCTGTTCGCATGGCCTATGCTGGGAGGACGGTTTGGGTTTGATAAAGCTACGTTTGCACTAACGGGCGCGACAAAAATTGCGAGTATGTATGCACTCAAAAAGAAGGTTCCGGGTAAGTACGCAAGGCTGTTTGACGTATTAAATGACCATGCGCAGTTGGAACATACGATGGCGCGTGAGGTGCTTGAGGGGCGTAGGCAGACCACCGCAGATTATCTGGGGTTCAAAGCTAGGGTAATGGACCTCATCTCTAAGCCGTTCCATATTTCTGAGGTGATGAACCGGGGGGCTACCGCAATCGCGGCGTATGAGTTGGCGCTGAAGGGCAATCCCGCGCTGAAGATCCCGGCTATGAACGAGGCGGATGCCATCAGGTATGCGCTGAGCGCCGTGAAAGATATGAACACGTCAGGCTTGTCTGCCAGCGCCTCGACATACATGCAGCACCCGCTTGGTCGCGTGATGCTTACGTTCAAGTCGTTTGCGTGGAACCAAGCTGCGTTGATCGCACGGGCCTTCCATCAGAGCGTTAAGGGTGAGTCCCCTGAAGTTCGCAAAGAAGCCTTTAGGCAACTGGTCGGCACCTACGGAATGGCGATGGCTCTTGCGGGGGCCAACGGGATGCCCTTTATGGGGGCCGCTTCGGTCTTGGCGAACATGATTAATGCCCTGCTCGGAGATGATGACGAGCCGTTTGATTTTGATGTACTGATGCGCCAGTGGACAAATGAGTTGTTCTATAAAGGGTTGCCCAACTACTTTCTGAATTTGGAAGTCTCTAACCGTATCGGTGTGGCAAACGATCTACTCTTCCGTGATGACCCCCGTGGCGTTGCTGAGGATGGCTACGTGATGACTGCGCTTAGGCAGTTGGCTGGCCCTCTTGGGTCTTACGCAGTGGGCGTTGAGAACGGGGCAAAGCTTATGCGGGAAGGCAACGTGCAGCGGGGGATTGAGGCCGTACTTCCCAGCTTCTTACGGAATGCGCTGAAGGGTGCGCGGTATATGTCCGAGGGCGCACTTACCCTCAAAGGCGACCCGATTGTCGATGATGTTTCCGTGTACAACGGAGTCATGCAGATGCTTGGGTTTACTCCCGCAGACCTGTCTCTTGCCTACGAAGATGTATCTATGCGGAAGGGGTATGAGCGAGAGATCTTGGCGCAGCGCAAGCGGTTGCTGGATAGGTACGAGATAGCCCGCACTACCGACGATTACGACTTGATGGAAGAAGTCCGGGAAGGGATCGCTCGGTTCAACGACAGGCGCATCGACCCGAAAGCGCGGATCAGTTCCGATACCCTGCGGCGGTCCATGAAGGCAAGGGAAGCTGCCGAGAAGAACATGATCAACGGGGTGCGCTTCAATAAGCGGCTGATGCCCGAAATCACCGACCTGCTGGAAGAGGAGTGAAAAAAACCCCGGCATTGCGCCGGGGTAACATCTTCTCTAGGAGGAGAAGGAGAGTGCAGTGCGATTATAGGCTACACCCTCCAGACCCGCAATCCATATTTCCCGTTCTCAATAACGTGTTTACACAAGATACCCACCCTCATACGGCGCGCTTCTGATTCTACAAACCGCTGCGTGAGTTTGCGGTCGATACAAGGCACGAAGAACGACGTGTCTGGTTGGAATTTAGCCCAATCAATCAGTAGTGGTAGGCCCAGTATCTTCATCTTTGAGTAGCACCGTATCGTCAAAGAACTCCAATCTGGAGGTATCGAAGCACAGGCAGTTCACCGCAGCTTGGGTGTTGGCGACAGTGCCAGCGGTCATGCGTTTTTTCTTGATCTCCACCAGCGCCTTAGTCTTGTGATACGGGGCCAGTGATTCATCAAAGTTCATAAAGTTCTTGGCGCAATCATCCCGGTACGCCTTGGTCATTACGTACAGCATCTTGGTATCTGGTTCGTATCGTGCGGTCAAAGCCCCACGGGGTTCGCGGATCGGGCCGTGCTCAAGGCCGGTGTGCTTATCACTCTTGCCGTTGATTACTAAAATCTCGTGGAAGTGACGTTGCAGGAACCCGCCGAGATACTCATCAGCGTCGAACATGTGCTCCCGATTTTTTGCACGTGTAGTCTGTATGAGATTGATCCCAAAGTCGAACACCGGCTTTATCTCAATATCGTGCAGCCCCAGCTTCTTAGCGATAGACCCTCCAGTTACGGCAAGCATCACCGCTGTTGACCAGTACCGTTCTGTGTTGCGCACCGTTGCGGCGGCATCGACCTTCTCGTGAATACCCCGCATCATGTCCTGTACTGACGGTAGCTGCGAAATAATAGTTTGGGCGAACGGCTCGGCGGCATGCCCGTAGTTGGTCAGCAGTTGCGCGAAGTGGTTCCGCGACCAGCCTGTATCTGCCCCCTCTTCCGGCTTTATGGGGATCTCAAGAACACGGTTCAACTCCCCATCTGGAAAGCTCTTTATAGAGAGTAACGCGTCGGGGACTGACCTATTGCTTGAAGAAATTACACAGGTAGCAAAGCTTGTGTGGTTCAGGCGCTCAGCGTTTTCATGCTGCCTCATCCGGTTCTTACCTCGGCTGGATGTCACGTCATAAATCTGTTGGGACATTTGATCCGGCGGCATATTGGTGATTTCATCCAGAGTCACGGCGAAATTACGCATGGTCCCAAAGCGTTGCATGCGGGAGTTGTACGTATCTTTTGGGTACAGCAGGAGTTCTTTGGGCCTGCCGTAGATACTGTTGATCGCATGCAGAACCGTAGTCTTGCCTGACCCTGACTCGCGGCTCATCAAGTTGAGCAAGAAGCCGTCGAGCGGCGTGAACTTCATCAGCATAGCCCCAAAGCCCATGAAGAATGCGAATGCGCGGCCCTCCATTCCGGGTCTGTTGTATGCGTTGATGATGTCTTTCCACACGTGGAAATCACCTTTGGCGGTGAACAACGGCACCAGCGGTAGTGTTGGTGTGGAGGGGGGACTGTAGACGATTTCAGTCGCCCGAATCTCCCGGTCTCCAAGAATGATGGCTGAATTATCATCAACCCACCCGAACTGCTTGTGCGCTTTTTCTGCTTGAGAATTCATTTGTAGCTCCTCTACCCACTTAGTCACGTACCACATAAGAATGTCCTGCTGCTTGCTTAAAACGGCGACGCCTTTGGATGCGATTGCTTCCCTAAACTTGTCTTTTGCCAGTACCGATGCCAGCGGCATGATGAACTCCCTCACCCCGTCCTTGGGTAAGTGCAGCCGCAAAAGCAAAGTCTCCCCGGCGTCCGGGTCCAGCATTCGTTTGACGACGTAAAAGTCGTATGGATAAACAACTTCGTCTTTGTCGTTTCCGTCCGCATCTTTGCTGCGAATGAACACACCCCCGCTCTTGCCCCTGAAGAATGGGAACGGATACTTCGGGACTACATATTCTTTTACTTCCTGTGTAGCAGCTTCGACCCCGACGACCTTGCTGTCCTCTTCGGTTGCCTCTACGATCTCTTTCCCAAGTTGTATGGGGGACGTGATCTTGAGTGTGCAGCCTTCGCACAGGCTCGGGTTTAAGCGTTTGAACGTCTCACAGGTGTATGGACCCTTTGTCTCGTTGGCTTTCCTCTCGGTATCCTCGGCGTTGTACTCCGGGTACCCCTTACTGATCGCGTGGATTGCTTTGTCTCTGTCCACACATTGCTGCGCAATCGACAGTCCCGCCCGCCATAGTGGCTCGTCAATCGTGGATTGGTTCTCGTAGATGTTCGCTATCTGTGCGCAGCCGGTGCCTTCTACCGATTTAATCAATATGGTCTTGAACCGAGACTGGCTTGACCCCATCAGGGCGAGTGTTACCGGGTCCAGCGGGCGTTTCTGAAACGTCTTTGTCAGTGCCTCTAGTACGTCCTCATCTGGCTTGAGGAGTTCCGCCATAACTTCATTGGCTACGGGCGGCGCTACATACAGAAAATCTACCGGGATCGGGTTAGTCGGATCTTTTACGTGCAACGTAAGCGGTACTCGCAGCACCCGTGCAGCATCGGCGGGAACTGCGTAATCAATATCAAACTTGTCTGCGGTACACAGCTTCTTTAGCTGCTCAGCTAACGGCTTCCACTCGGTGCGAGGCATGGCCTCTTCAAGCACCCAGTAGACATGCGCACCCCGCCCGGATCGAATCAATGTCGGGCGTGGAAGTTTGTGCGTCCTACAAAATGCTTTGAGTGCGACTAACCCATCTTCCAACGTGTCGTATGGCTTACCGGGACCACAATCGAGGTCAATAAAAAAGCTCTTCAGAGATACCGCATTTGCAGCAAACCGCCCGTTTTTGGCAGCAGCAAACTTCGCCACCGCAAAAAATACGTTAAAGCCTTCATCCCCAAGGGCTGTGGACTTCGCATCGAGATCATCAAGGTCAATCGCGGGGCGCTGCTTAACTACTTCCCGGTTGTTGACTATCTTTAGACCCCAGCTAAAGTAGCACTCCCCTTCGTCCAGAGGCGGGAGTATTAACTGTAAAAACTCCTTGCGTGAAAGCATGGCCGTCCTTAACGCGCCGTCAAAGAGAGGTTGGGCAGGGGCGTGACGGCGACACCCTTTTCGGTAGCGAACCTAGCCCCCTCAAACCTTCAAGCTAACTTCTTTATTAGCTCACTCATACGATCTTGGTGCTTATCGGAAACAACAGACACGCCGCTAAACCAGTTGTACACGGTCACGCGACTAACACCGAAATATTTGGCTATGTCTTTTACGGGGATGTCGAGCCGCACACATAGCTGCGCGAGGCGCACTCCCAGTAGCTTCTGATCTGCATCGTCAATCGTCTTGATGGTTGTCAGTGAATAGCCAGTAGGCATTACTGATCATCCCACTCGTCAAGGATCTTGCTCAGGTCTTTCTTTTCTGCCGGTGCTTCATCTTTCTTTGCGGCTCGTTTTACCGGCTCTTCTACAGCTTCGACCTCTTCCGCTACCTGCGCTGACGGTTTAGCCTCCAGCCTCGGGGCAGCTTTTACTCCGTCCGCTTCTGCGACCGTCATAGTGATAGCGCGTTTCGCTGCGGGGGACGCCCCTTGCTGGATGACTGTCTCATGCTCGTGTGGCTCCAGCACGCGAACCGGTTTGAACGTAAGCTTGGGCGTCGCGCTGCTGGTGTCGAACCGCATCTCAGTCACTACCGCCGTGACCGGCACGCCTTTGCTGCCAATCATCTTTGCGTACATCTGCAACGGCCATTTACCAGCTTCGCCGCTACCGAAAATTGATGCCCCCGGAAGGGTAAGCTGAAACACGTCGCCATCAATGTCGTTGGCTAATACGACTGCCAGCCTTTGACTGAAGCGGCATGCACGGCTCTCGCCCTGACCGGAACCTTTAGCGTTCTGCGGGCAATCGAAACACCGCTTAGCTTGTGGGTTCTTAGCCTTGTCACTGGGTGTATCCCCATTGGCCGACCAGCAGTCGGGGGCAGTAACTTCACCGCCTTCGGAATACTGCTTAGCGTAGAACGTGCGCGATACCTTCTCGGCTGCGGCTGCGATCACCACATTCATAGCGCGATCTTCGTTCTTGGCGACTTCTTTGCCGTTGACCATCATGCGCCACACACCGCCCTTGATGGAAATCCTCTTGGACTCACCGCCGCTTGAGCCGCCCATCAGGGCTTTGGTAGCGTCATCCAGTTGAAGTTCCTTTAGGTAGGAAGGAAGCCCTTGGTCCAGCACTGCGAGTTCGTTGCTCATTTGTTGCTCCTTAGAAAGTAGTGGGTTGTGCGATTGCGCGGGTGAGGGACATAAAACCTTTTTGTAGGTCAGTTTTGGCGATGGCGACCCAACGTTTGTCCGTTTCGTCCATCTGGTCTAGCGATACGATGAGTTCCCCGACTTTTGCGGCCAGTTCCTTCACGCCGTTTATGCAAGCGATCTCGTGCTCATTGAGTTCACGGCACCCCTTAATTTCTCGGTGTTGGTTTTCCATTGCACTCTCCTTAGCGTTTGACAATCACAACTGTTTGAGACACATCCGCGTTTAGCCCCGGAGGATGTAGATCGGGGTTCTCTTCGAGAAACTGCTCCATGTTCGCCGTGTTGATGCGTTGGTACAGCAACTGCATGGCGTCTTGGTCTTTGACGAATTTATAGAAAGCATCCCAGTCGGTAGGCCAAAACCGCTTGGACGTTCTTCTTGAGATGGTTCCGTATTCGGTGCGTATCGTAGAGGCACCCTGCTCTTTGCAGATCTCCAATAACTGTTTGGCAATTATGTCTAATTGCTCTTCCAGTTCCTTGTCCTGCTTAGCAAGTTCCCTACGTCGCTCACGAATCTTGACGTAGACTTTTGTGAGTTTGTCGGCGGTACACGCCTCTGTTTCTTCGATCACTGCACTCTCCTTCGCTTGTAAAAGGAACCCCTATTATAAGGGTGTGGTTTACATTGTCAAGTATCTTCGATCACATTTTTATATAGGTCTATGACCCTCGTGTGGATGTCCACTTTTTCTGACAGCATCTTGTAGACACGATGCTCGACAGGACTCCCTCGTAGATGCACCACCGTACAGGGGTTGCGTTGCCCAGCGCGATGCACTCGTGCATTGGCTTGCAAGTACGTTTCGATGGAGGTGATCGGCCCCCACCATACTACGACATTCGCGGCGTGTAGCGTCACACCATGTGCGGCGGCTTGTGGTTGGATCACAAGCACTTGAGGGTCGGGTTCCGTCTGGAACCGCGCAAAAATCTCGGTGCGCTTAACGGCGCTGACTCCACCGTGGATGACCTCGGCTGCAATCTTACGCTTCTTAAGCTCGTCCGAGATGATCTCAATCGCGTGCTTGAACGGCACGAACACGATCACCTTATGACTCGCCTCGTTGATCACCTCGATCAGTGCTTCCATGCGGTTCTTCGCATCGAACGCAACTACCTCCCCAGTATCGGAGTAGACTGCGCCACCTGACAACTGCAAGAGCTTGTTCAGATTCGCGGCTGCGTTGACCGTGGTGATCTCTTCACCCGCTGCTACCGTCATCATGTTCTTACGGATGGCTTCGTAGAATTTCTTTTGTTGCGCAGTCAGTGGTACGTCCCGGTTCACGTAGGTCATGTCCGGAAGGTCGAGGCACTCTTCCTTCGTAAAACGTATTGCTGGTTGCAGCGCGTCGTGTACTGTTTCTTCTGAGTTGCGCTTGGGCACCCACTTAAACTGTGTGATCTTGAGCATCACCATGTCGCGGAACGCGCCGAAAAACTTGGGCACCCTGCTCGGCACGATGAGCTTGGCAAGTCCGTAAGCGTCCGTCGGTGACTGCGAGGCCGGGGTACCGGTCAACATCCAAACCCAAGTGTCGGCTTTAATTAAACTGGCCAGCGCCTTCCATCGTTTTGTGCTGACGTTTTTGTAGGAGTTTGCTTCATCGACCACGATCAGATCAAAAGCCGCAGCCTCGATCTCGTCTCGGATAATCTCCACCCCATCGTAGTTAATGATAACGAACTCTGCATCGCTTTTGATCGCCTCGACGCGCCGCTCTTTGGAATAGCTATGGGCTATAGCTACTGTCCGGTGCATAGCGAACTTAAATAGATCCGCTTCCCATGCTGACTGCATGATCGACAACGGACAAAGCACAAGCACCCGCTTGATGTGCCCTTCATTCAGTAGGTAGTCCGCAGCCCAGATAACGCTTGAAGTCTTGCCGGTGCCCTGTTCGTTAAAACAAAACGCCCGTCGATGCAAGGTCAGGAACGATGCGGTTTTCTTCTGATGGTCAAACGGTTTATACAACCCCGGCCATGCGTACTTGGCGCTAATCGGGGAGGGTACATTCTTGATGCGCAGATTCTTTAGCACCTGCGCTTCTTCCAGCCCCCACTTGACCAGCACTTCGCCTGAATCCAGCACCTTGGACTTCGGGATGACGGTTGTTATGCGGTTGGGTTCTCTGACCCTTAGCAGCAACGCTTTATCGTCTATGATTTGCACTCTTTCCCCATACGCCGACAGGCCGAAAGTGGTATTTCCACTCTCAGCCCAGAAACTGCTCTAGTTGTACTGCGTACTACTTTGCTTCGCGCTTGCTACGTTCGGACGTGAGGTTGCCCTTGCTGTCCCTGCGAAACGATCTGTTCTTTGCTTTGGATTCTACACGAACTCCGTCCTTCGTGGAACCCCCCTTGTCGATGGCCCTCGTATGGGCTACGTCCATGCCATCGCCCTTACGTACTTTGCCTTCGCGTAGCAGTTTGCGTCGGGCCGCGTTACGCTGGGCACGGTTCTTCTTTTGTTGCTCGGAGCCTTGGTACGACTCATACTCATGGTCGTAGTTCCGGTCAGCTTTGTTCTTGTACGGCATCGCACACCTCTAATAAGTAACTTTGCCATTATGCACACAGTCCTTCACCGCGCAATACTGGGCACAGGTGAAGTTGGGGCGCGGGTTCCACACGTTTAGCTCCATCGCCTTTTCCAGTCGGCTTACGTCCTCAATCCACTTCAGCCACTGCGCCCCGGCACTGCTTTTATTGTATTCGGCCTTAATGAATTCGTTGGCAACCACAAACAACAGCCCCGCCTTGATCCGTTTGACTTGTGGGAAGTGTTTGAAGGTTGCCAGCGACAGGATCTCCAACTGCTTGGTGTCGGCGTATTTAGCGGACTTGCTTGTTTTGTAGTCAACGATGTAGGCGCTATCGCCACGCAGCACAATCAAGTCGGCAATTCCACGCCACCAAACATTTTTATCGGAGAACTTACACGGTTGCAGATCCCGTGTCATCCCCATCCTGTACTCGCACAGCTTCTCGCCGTCCATGTCCCGTAGCTTGATGAGCGGGGCCAGCATTTCTTGGTACTGCACGGGGATCGGAGTGCCATCTTTGATGAAGTGTTCGGCTGCACTGTGTACCTTCGTGCCGAAATGCAGGTGTTCCTGATACGGCTCCACAACATCTTTCTTTACCTTAATCCGGTAATACTTGTGCGGGCACAGCTTAAACGAATCAAGCGCCGAGTACGACCATTTAACATTCGCCATAATTACTCCCTACTCCTGACTCGCAGTTTAACGGTAGTGTTTGCGCCCAGTCTGGACGCCATCGCATACATTCTTCCACGTAGGCTTGCGCCACTGCGGCTTCTTCTACAGGCGCGATACAAGCAACTGCGTCGTGAACCGTCAATACCACGCGGTACTTATTGCTGATTTTGAGCATCTGTTCGGCAATCACACACCGGGCAACTGCTTGACAGATGTTCTCTACCAGCTTACCGCCGTAGATCTTGGTCGGTCCCTTACGGGTCTTGTACTCGTACTGCTCCTTACCCTCAGCGTCCGTTACTTTGGTCAGCCCCTCGTATCGTTGCCATAACCCGCTGGGGAGCTTAAATCCGTATTCCCTTGGATCAAACTGCACTGCGTCTACATCGCCAAAGCTAGAGGCGTTGCCGGTAATAATAGCCTCGATACACCGCTGCCCTTGGCTCCACAGTTTCGGGATCTTGGCATACGTAGTGCGGTACACCTCGATAATGCGCTTAGCTTCATCAAGCTCTATGTCCGTACCAAACGTCTTTAGCTGTGCTTGGAACTTAACTGCGCCCATGCCATATCCGGCACCGAGGATTGTGGTCTTGCCTACAAACCGCTCATCTTTGGAGATTTCATCTACTGTTTTGTTGTAGATAGCAGCGGCCATGATCTTGTATACGTCCTCCCCCTTGTCGAACGCCTCCACCAAATCAGTCTGCCCTGCCAGCCACGCCACCGTCCGCGCTTCGATCTGGCTTGAGTCGCAGTCGATTATCACGTACCCCTCCGGGGGTTTGATAGCGGCTTTCAGCTTACCGGCGTTCTGCCCCCGGCTTGGCAAGTTTTGCAAGTTAATCTTGTCGTCACCGCCCCATCGCCCAGTGTGTGCGGCGTAATACTTGATGGGTACGGGCAGCTTGCCCCGCTTGCTTATGTCGATAAATCGCTGAGTGCGCGTCTCTTCCAGAGTTGTTTTAGTGCCGAGCCTCGCTGACACCAGCGCCTGAACTCTTGGGTCGTCATGCTCGGCTAACGCTTTGAACTCCTCGTCGGTTTTCGCAAACGCCCAAGTTTCTTTTCCAGTGCGGGCGGAGATCTTGCGTGGAGGGATTACTTTAAGATGTTTCAGTAAATCAGCGAACTGATCGTTCGACATCAACGTCTTTTTATCTGCGTTCGCAGCCTCTAGTAACCGCTCCTTCTTGGCCTTCACGTCAGCCAAATGCTGCTCCAGCAACGCCGTATCTAGTTCAAGCTCGGGGTCGATGAACATCTTTAGAGTAGTGTCGATGACTCTAAGCTCCTTCTTGGGGAACGGCCCCAATAAAACTTGGAACAGATCGTAAGTCAACGCCACATCGTTACGGCAGTATCTTCCGTAATTCTCCAATTCTTCTTGAGAGAAGTCGGCTCGATGCTTGCCCAGCGCATCGAGTACCTCGGTGCCTTTCTCCCCAAGGCTATACCGTTCTGCCAGTGCTTTGAGACTACCTCCCGCATCGACCCCGTGGACCGCACGTGCCATACATAGTGTGTCGAGCCATCCTTTTGCGGTAATGCCGAATCGCCATGACAGGATTGCCCCGTCAAACATCGTGTTGTGCGCCAGCACCAGCGAGTTAGCCCAATCGAACCCCCGCAAAAACTTGCGCGTCTCGTCCATACTCCCCGAGAACCACGCGGTCTCCCCGTCATCAACCTTTACCGCGACCCCGATAACCTCAAACTCATCGGCACGTACGTACTCCTCTGTCGTCATCTTGGACAGGGAGTACGCCTTGTCGTAGTACGTCTCAAAATCGACGGTAATGATCATAGTACCGAGCCTAGATGCCGGACCATGTTTAGAGCTTTTTCCGTGGGGACCAATTTGCGTACGCGTAGGTTCTCCTCGTCGCCAACCCGAGAAATCCAACCAGCTTTAATTAACTTCTTTACTCGCGTATGCGTAGTAGCTTGTGATGCTTCACTGAAATTTTTTATCAGGGTCATCGTAGGCACGTCGCCATGCCCTCGCATTCGCATCAACTCGTTAATGATCAGCGCGTCGGTGCTATCCAACCCGTACTCTGTGCGCAGCACCTTAGTGATTTGAGAAAAGTTATCGAGATTCATCAGTCTCTCCTTATTCGGTAATAGTACCGCCGATCCCGGCCTTGGTACCAAAATTCAACAACTCCAGCATCTTCAAGCAAGCACATGTATCGCTCTGCGTTGCTCTCACTCATCCTCATGGTTCGGGCGATGTCTTTTACGCTAACCGAATACCTGCCTTGTATCCGACGCCCGATCAGTCGGAGCTTTGCCGCACTCGGCTTGGCTCGCCCCGTTACTGCTTCTTGTTCATCACCTTGACGCATTTTTCGCACATGAATCGTGTGATTTTGGATTCTTTCGGGTCAACAATCAGCACCCCGTTTGGGCTGAGCATATCGGTGATGCCGCAGAAAGCGATCCGGTACTTGGTTCCGTTTGCGGTTTTTTCAGCCGCTTGCAAATGGGTTTGCATTTATTCACCGTCCACCAATGCGTGAAGATGCGCTGCTTCCGTCAAAATTTGCTTGGCTAAATCCCGCGCTTTGTCGGACGACACCCCGCGTTTGCCGTTTAGTTCTGAGTACAGCATCCGCGCCAGCCCCTGAATGTTCAGGCACAGCAAGCTGAAGTCCCTATCTTTCTTTTTCATTAAGAAGTTCCTTTAAGTTCATCAAGTCTTGTTCGTAGTGTTGCGCTGCGGTTCGCTTGTCCATTGAGTGTCGTTGCACTTTGGTGCGCCGCCTAAGTTCTGAAGTTACGATTTGTTTGACCGTACGGATGATGCGTAGTTGCTTTTCGGGAGTCATTGACACCAATGTTCAGATAGGACAAAGCCGATAAGGAAGCCGACAGCAAAAGCCACAGCGGTCAATACTACAAGATGCTCAAAATTAAATTGGAACATCACACCAATGCCTCCTCTAACTTCTTGTTACGTTCTTCTTTCTTCATCCACTTGACGATCTTTTTGCGCTGCTCCGGTGTTTTGAAGGGCCAGCGCCACTCGGCTAAAGTCAATCCGCTCGGGTGCCTTAGGTTTTTCATCTAGTTCTTTCCTTCTTCGTAGTTTACGGAATGCTTTGGCTTCGATTTGTCTGACACGCTCTCGCGTTACATCAAGAATATTTGCTACCTGCTCAAGCGTGCGTTCTCCAGCGCCGTCAACACCCCATCGCAATATAATGGCTTTTCTTTCTCTTGGGGTTAAACTTTCAAGCATGTCAGATGTAACCTTAACAGTTTCTTTTTTATACAACGCCTCCTCCGGGGAGTCGTATGTTATTTGTCCTGTTATTGTGGGAAGATTTTGCGCAAGCTGATCAAGGTCGTCACGGTCCATTCCCCGTTCGGAGTAGTTCTTATGCAGCTTCATTGTAAGTTGCTCATCAGTCCACAAGTCATTTGGTGCCGCACCAAATATTTCCATTAGCTTTTTAGCAGCTACGCAAAATTCACCTTCTGAAGTGATGGGCGCTTTTTTGAGGGCTATGAACATATTCAAGTCGTTGTAGTGGATGCCGTGATCCTTGGCGAATTTGGGTATAGATGTGTAACCCGTTTCTTCAATCAAATTAAGAATCAAGTTGTTGCGAACAATTACCTTAACCCGATACTCGCTGACGGTCTCCTCGCTCATGTGTTCTTCTCCTTGTTGTCGTTGATGATCAGTCGATATCGATACAGACCGTTTTTTATGTATTCTCTTTCAACTGTGTGCGCACCAAAACGATCTTTTCGCAAGTGCCGTAACTGTGCGCTTATGCTGGCTTCTGGATCTCCAGTCACCCGAGCAATCTGCGGCAACGTGTGCCACAAACCATCACTCATGACAGACCATACACGCAGTAATTGACCACCTAACCGCTCGTCATCTCTTTCCGGGTTGTAATCTGCACCATCGAATCGCGGTGTTTCAAATGTTGTCATGTGTTCTTCTCCTTGATCTTTGCAAGAACTGCGCGTCCTTTGTCTGTCAGCCGTTCAATCGCAACGGGGCCAGACGGGGAATCTCTGAACGCACTCTTGCCAAGATACCCGCGCCGAATCAGCGACCAGTAAGTGTTCCAGCTTCCCGGTCGGTCATTGAACAGCCGAAACCCCCAGCCTTTCTCGAACATTTTGAGCATAAAGATTTGTTGCGGACTCATGTGTTCTTCTCCTTGAGTTTGGCTTCGATGGCACTTGCAAATTCTTTGTAGTCATTCCAATCAAATTCGTTGTGGCAATACGGAACAAGAAGATCAAACTCGTCTTTCGTCAGCCCAACCCATTCACGCTGTTGGCAGCAATGCCCACACCTCGGGCATTCAAACTCCTGCCCTTTTTCTGCCCACGCTGATTGTTGGGCCTTGTTCCACGCCTCTTCAACCCAGTTCATCCACTCGGTTTTTGTCATGGGTTTAGCCACCGTTCTTCTCCTTGACCTGATAGTCCTTGAACACCGTTCCTTTGCTTGCATCACCCTTCCAGCATTCTTTGACCCAACCGCGCTTGCCAGACTTGTAGGTTCGCCAATGTCCACGTGACTGGTGTCTGCGTGGGCTTGCGTGTGTGCCTCCTTGATGCTCTTGCTTTGGTTTTGGAGGCTCAATGACAACTGTGTGCCAGTCAAATGAGAGGGCAGACTTACCTTTGGCGGCGCGTTTACGATTGATAAATGTTTGTTTTGGAGTTGCTTGGTATGCCGTTCCACCTTCCGACAACTTGTTCAAAACCGCACAAACCATCCTTAGCACCGGATCAATTTGTTGGCGCGTAACTTCTTTGTCGTTGTTGTAGTACCGCAATCCATCTTCGGTTTTAATGTACGCAAACGGTGCAAAGAAAGAAGTGGGTTCCATCGTGCATCCAGCAGTGGTTACGCTGTCTTGACCAGCGGTCATCCAAAGGCTGAATTTGCGTCCGTGTGAATCCAATCCGGCTATTCCGGTTCTCTTGAATGGAAGGTGCAAAAGAACATCAATTGGTGTGCGCGTTGATTCAGCCAGCGGTTCCATGACTCCAACATCAAACCACATTGCCGTTTCAGGCTCTGGGGCCAATCGCACAGCCTCTTGGATCAAGGGGGTCATGTGTTCTTCTCCTTGAGCTTGGCTTCGATCTTGTCGAACAGTTGTCGGGTGTAGCCCTTGATCGGAGTATCCCCCCAAGGCCCAATGATCTCTTTGATCTCGTCGTCGGTCAGCCCAACCCACTTTCCATCTGTCTGTTGTTGAATGGCTTGGTTCAGAACTTTGATTGGTTCAATGCAATCTTTTCTGACAAAACCCGCCAAATCCATTGCGTCTTCATGAAATTTTTCTTCGATGAAATAACCGCACCCCGCGTAAATTTCTTCCAGTGCTTTTAACGCTTTCTCCATTGCATAAATGCTCATGTTCTGCTCCTCATATGTTCCTTGGCTCGTGCTAGGCAGTCGTCGCAGATCCATCTGAACTTGCGCTGGGTGCCCTTGGTTGCATCGCGCGTCTGATAGCATCCGGAACAGAACCGCTTGCCGGTCGCCTTGATCTCGCCATCTCGGGCTTCAGTTCTTGTGTCTGTCATAGCTGGTAGTTGTGCTGGCGCATACCGAGGATCTGCAACCAATGATTCTGAGTTTTACCCCGGCTCTTCGTCGTCTTGCCGTTGATGACCACGCGCATCTTCTTGGCGTAGCGCAGCTTTGCGGCTCGGATTGTCTTGATACCAAACGCGGGACGCGGCGCGTCGAACAACCCGTCGAACCCACGCAGGTACAGGGGTGCTTCCCTACCACCATTGCCACGTTGCAGTGAGTAGTTGACGATCACAAAGCCGCCCGTACCGGAGCCGTACTTCTTTCTCGCATGGATGACCGCGCTGCTGACCGAGTGCTGCTTCAGGCCAAGCTCGTCGGTAATCTGTGCAATGGTCCGGGGTTCACCGTCAGCAAGCAGCGCGTTGACCGCATCACGCACTACGGACTTATAGACCCTTGGCATCACCGTACTCAACTTCTAATATTTTTTGGCAGTAGTGGATCGCCTTGCGAATGTCCTCAGCACCGTTCTTGTCTCGATACCGCGACAGGTACTTGATGGCGTTCCCGGCTAGATACGGGATCTCGTTCCCGGCAATGTAGTCCCAAGGCTGGATTGCCCTGCCTTTGTAGTGCGCACCACCAACCTGTAGATCGTTGGCCGTCGTTTGTTTTTTGGTTGTTGTCATTGTACGACCCCAAAAAGGATCAGAAGCAGCAGGGAGAGGGCGGCGATAGCCATGCCTACACCGACCAACATGTCTTGTTTTTGTCTGAACGTCGTGTATCTCACTTTGCACTCCGTAAAAAATTAAAACTAGCGGAATCTGGTAACTCATTAACACGTGTTAATAAATCAGCAAAAGATTCCAAGCCAGTCTCATCGACTAGGATGGCGACCCCGCCCGCAGATGATAGTTCCCGCAAGTTCTTTAGCTGAAGATCCGTAGGCTGATTGCCGTTGGCTTTGCACTCGATGCCGAGGAACCGTCCACGTAGGCAAGCCACAATATCGGGAACCCCGGAAGCACCGTAGCCGTGCGTGGCTGGCATGAAGTGGTAAGCCCCATGCGCAGCCAGCAGCTTCTTCACTTTGTCCTTTACCTTTTTCTCAGGCGTGGACATTTCTTGCTCACTCTACAGCAGTCGAGATGAGCTTGGCTTCAAGATACCTGACGACCGCCATCGCGTCGTAGTATTTAATTGACGTGTTGTGCAACTCACGCTCCAGTCTGGCGATCTCTTTTTTAGCCGTGTCCAACTCTCGGCGTGACATGGCTGGGGGCGCAACTGTAGCGGGTTTGGGTGCGGGCGGCGCGGCGTCCTCTGGCAGCAGGATGTACCCCGTACCTATCTTGTCTACGGTACCAGCACTAAACAGCTTCGATATCGCCGTGTACACCTGAGCCGATGGCCGTTTGATTTTGGCTATGATTTCTTTCGGAGTCATAGGCGCTTTGGATGCGGCGAGGGTTGCGATAACTTGCTTACGAACTGAGATCTTTTTCATTTGCACTCTTCCTTGATTTGTTGATACTCGTCATACGATATGTAGATCACGATTACATCTTCTTCTAGCTTGCGTCCTATACGTTCTCCTCTCCTAGATTTATTAACATTTGTTAATCTGAGCAGCGCAAACCGCTCTGACACGAACTTCGGCGCTACCGCCAAGTTTGGGATGTCTATGAACTCGATGTCTCGATTGTCTATGGCCCGAATGGAATGCACTTGGTTGCTGTCGAATGTAACGCGGACTATGTAGCGCATCTATAAGAACCTTTGTTGTGTATGTAATATATAGCTCCAGTTGAACTATGTCAAGCACCACAACGGTTCTTATTCTGCGAGTACCTCAACCCAGAAAGTGTTAGGGCGTGTGCGCATGCCAACCTCGGGGACTAGCTTCCCCTCATCGACTAGGCGCAGCATGGCTACCGCTTCTTGTACACAGGCCGGAGCGGCTAGTAGCGATGGGAGTACCGTAAGCCCTCTGTTGATCCCCCCATACCCTAACTTGTCATAGGAAAACATATCGACCGTATCATCCGCGTTTATCGTTATGCTCACCTTCATAATCTGACGCGATTTCATGCGGTCCCACTCCTTGGCGGCAGCGATACCCTTGTCGTACATCCTAATAAATGATGGCGTGCGTGGTACGTAACCGGAAGCCACCATGCGTTCGACCTCGACTATAAGGTCAGATTGTGTAGTCGCAAACGCCTCGATGAACGCCGTACGCAGAGAATACTTCCACGCATCAACCTCATTGTCGTACGTGTGGAATGTCCTGTTGGCAACCTCTTCTGGTGTGAACGATATGGCGAAGTCGCGCAGATACCTAAGCACCTTTTTCAGATCCCCGGTTCGCTTTTGATGCCTACGCGCCCCATTGAACCGTGATTGGTTGATTAGCCTAGACTGAACTACCCACGCATCCTTATCCCGGTACAAAGAGGCAAGCAAAGTACCCGACGGAAATCTAGTGTCGTGGAACCGGACAGATGATGGGTTCAACACCTCTATCCGGACGGGGAACCTGCTCACATGGGTTCGTCGTAAGTCCTTTAGCAGCGAAGTTACAACGGGGCTAAGCTGATCGGTATTTTCGATTAGCAACATGGCACTCTCCTTAAAACATAGAAAGAATCTGATCGACCTTGGACTTCACATCTAAACGTGTTGTATCGCTCTCTCTGAGATCCTTAGCTGATACTCCAACGATTGCTGTCTCAAGCTGTTTACGGGCAGTCTCCAGTTTGGTATCGCCCGTCACGTTCAGCTTAGTCAGCAGCCCGCACAATTCCACCGCATTAGTGACCAGCGTGTCGCGGAAGATCTGAGTCTTGATGACCTCTCCGTCTTTGCTGGTGCGCGGTGATTCCGAGTCGGCCAGCTTCTCACTCATCCGAGTCAGACATTCATGGAGCCTGCTCCACGCATCTTGCATAGCTTCTGACAACTTGTTCTGATAAAACGATTCGTACTGGGATTTCAACTCCCCGAGATGCTCCTCGTTCACGTCAATCCTGAAGTCCCCGATCTCCGGCACGGGCAGGAACACATACCGGAACTTGAACTTATCCTCCAGCTTGTGCGCGTCGGGATACTCGTCTGCATCGAACAGATCGCCTAGCTGGAACGCAGCCGCACTCACCAGCGTCGGGTACTCGGTCAAGAACTCATCGACCGCTTCCTTGAACTGAATCTCGTAGTCGGCCAGCATTGCCTTGTAGTCAAAGAAGTTCTTCATGGGCAGCAGCCGCGAACCCGCATCCGACCACGGCAGTGTCTGCTCGTAGTGCCACACGCGAATCGCACCGACAAGTTTCTGCAACTCGGCCAGCTTGCCAGTGTTGCCGAGCAGCGCCTTGTGATAGTTCCCCGCTCGCCCCTTGGTGTTTTTGGCAACGTCGATCTCGTCCGAGACTTTCTTGTCCATCTTGCGACCAGTCCATGCCGAGATGTTCAGGTCAACCAACATTGATGCGTTCTGGATACTCATTTGCACTCTCCTTAATTTATTAACAGGTGTTAATTTATTGGACGCGCACAGTCTTACCGACCGCGCTCACTTGGTCCGACGTGATACCCCACAGCACGGGGCACGGCCATGTGCCACCCCAGTCACTACCCACGTACCCATCGCTTAGCACAACCGCACACTCGGGCTTGAGTTTATGCTCGGCGATATACCTAGTGACGCAACTAGGCGCAGTCCCACCGCCGCCCCGTGGCTTGGTGCTGGACAACAAGTTCTCTAGCTGGTCACGCTCATACTTCTCATGCTGCGTCACTCGTGTGTCCCAATACAGCAGGTCAATCCCCTCGGGTGTAACCGTCTCACAGATCTTGCGGATCTCGCCTAAGAACTGCCCGATCTCCTGCGACCCGATAGAGCCTGATGTGTCGATGGCAACCACGATGCGGCCAACAGACTCACCGATCAGAGATGGCATGTAAACATCTTCACCTATCCACCGCCGAGATGGTCTGCGCCACGTGGACTCGTCCTTATCCTGACAAAAGCTAGTCACGAACTCGCGCAACGCTTCGCGCCAGTCCACCTTGGACTCCAGCACATCGGTGATTTCACGTGGAACATTGCCACCCAACTTGCCAGCGAGGATCGCACCTTGGCGTAATGCTTGGTCTACGTCTTTCGCCAAAACTTCTTTCTCCTCGGTGCTCATCTCTTCGGCCGCTTCCCAGTCATGGCCGTCCATACTGTCGGCCTCACCCACAGGCACATCCTTACCTACCTGATCTCCCTTGGTCTTGATGTGTACGGAGCCCTCCTCAGCTTGCTGCTTAAGATCTTTATAGACCCGCTGTGCATCCCATCCTTTGTACTTCGTATCGAGTAGGGCGCAGTCAGGCAGCACCACACCGTCGTCCTCGATCAACAGGTTGATCACATAGTCACACGCGATATTCGCAAGCTGCGCATGCTCCTTGTACAGATGCTTCCACGTGGTCAGATGCCGGAACGCCTTATGCAGATTCTCGTGCAGGATCACGGCACGTAACTGCTCGTCGGGTAACTTCGATGAGAACTCCCTGCCATAGAGCACATCCCGCCCATTAGTCGCTGCGGTTGGCAGATCATCCTCGACCGACACTTTGCCCAGCATGAAGATGCCCGAGTACAGGCAATACTTCGGATGCTTCATCAGCCACACATGCGCACGTTGGATGCGCTGTTCAACGGTTAGCTTCGTCGTCATTTATTAACTCCTGTTAATAAGTTTTAGAACAACCACTGATTCTTCAAAGCCCAGTCCTTGAAGTCCTTGTTCATCACACAGAACGCTTGCTTGTCCCTAGACTTCATCACGCTCGTGGCGAACAGGGCTTGCCACTCCGTGTCCATACGTTGTACGTACACCATCCACTTAGCCAGCGTATCCTTAGTCACGCGGGTAATAGCCGAGAACACAAGGATGCACTTAGCCACCGTATCGTCAGGCAACTTGGCACCACTCGGGTTGTTAGTGATGGCATCCCACGTAGGCAGCTTGTCCACCACCGTGAAGAACGCTTGCATATCCCGCGCCGCAGACTCGCCGATAGTGCCTGTCAGCAGAGAGATGGTCAGCGCATCACCCAACACTTCACGCTGCTTGGCAATGTGGCTCGCTTTCTCTAAAGATCTCGGTGTGACAACCGCTCCACTGCCTGCGCGTGTCGGGTTGAAGATGTACGGATTGTCAGACTGCGATGCGTCGGTGTAGCTTGCCAGCGCATGTGGAAACTGCTTTGTCCAAGCAATGATGGTCGGGTCAATGTCGTTCTGAATCGCCCACTCGATCCACTCGTCAGCGTCGGGCTTACGCACAGTCACCAGCGCCACGCGGTTGCGAGCGTGAGCCTCAAGCATATCCCCCACCCCGTCAGTCATCAGGTTAGTTGTGCCGAACACCTTAGAGCCCTCGGGTAGATAGTCATCCCCGATGCGCCCCTCCAGCATGAGAGTGAGCAGCACATTCTTAACTGCTTTCATCGCTTTGCCGATCTCGTCGAGCATAATGATCACGGGTTTGCCGGTATGAAACTTGAACCGAGCATTGGGTGCGAACCTCGTCACCTTCTTATTAACACCTGTTAATTCGTTTTGGATTGTCTCGGTGTACGGTAACGCAAAGTCACCCAAGTCCAGCAGGGTGCAGTCGATGTACGCAATCTCGTGCTCCGGGAACCGAGCGGCCAACACTTTGAGCATGGAACTCTTGCCGATACCCGGCTCGCCTTGCCCGATGATGGTTACTTTGTCGCCAACTGTAGCGATGGCATCCGCGAACTGAGTCAGGGACACCGAGTGTCCGAAATTGATAACAGCCATCTCACTCTCCTAGAGAACAGTAGTCACCATGACCACTGTTATAAACATTATAACATACCTAGACTTTAATGTCAAGTGTTTTAGACAATCTGATTAATGGGCTTCGGCCCCGGTTGGACCTCTTTGAGCGCAAACACGCTGCCTCCAGCACGCTCCTTAATCAGCCCATATAGCCGATCCTTAAACTTCGTGGGCTTAACTCGCACGTCGTACGCCGTTTCGGTTTCGCCTAAGCCATTCACGAAGGTGTACCGCCGCCTTTCATACCCGGACCACGCAGACCAGAACATATTGAACAGCGCATGAGCATACGTATCCTCGTTTGCCGCCAACGCCAGCACATCCGCATCAGGGCGCGTGGTGCAGATCCCAAGCTCCCGTGAAGTTGTCCCCATCAGCCAGCCATCCGACATTTTCAGGAACGCCTCACCCCACTGGAGGAACTCTTTGTACGGCTCCCGCGCTCGCTTCATCGCGTCACGGTCAACTACTCGCTGGTGCATCACCACAGGCGCGGTCGGCACCCACTTACCCTCAACCGCCTCAAAAATAATCTCGTCCTTGTGCGGCACAGGATAGGCGAGGCCACTTGCGTAGACCCACAGCCGGTTATAAGTCTTATTGCAACTGAACGGCGACCACTCATGGATAAACTGTGCGGTTGATGTCGTGTGCCAGCCATTACATCTGACCCCAACCCTGCCGTCGGGGTAGTAGCGCACCACTTGGGTGTTGTACAGAACACACGCAACCACCTCGCCGTCCATCTCCAACCGCTCCCAGTCCCGACGGCGCATCCCGATGGGGCGAATGTCCGCGCTGCGTCCACGGATAGGCTTGGTGTTGAGGTACCTGTCCTTAAAGTATTCGTACATGAAAGGCATTTTATTAACTCCTGTTAATTTGTTTGTAGTTGAAGAACTTGTGGCTCCATGCTCATGTAGACCCACTGATCCTGCGCTCCCAGCTTGCGCACCTGCACCACTGCCTCGGTCATAGCGGTAATCTCGTAGCGGGTTGTGCGTCCCTGATGCCGCCGCACCAGCACAGACCCTACCTGCACGGGCTTGCCCGTTAGCCTGTCGATCATTTCTTTCTCCGCATCTGCGCGTACACGCGCTCAAAAGTTTTGGCAATGTCCGTCGCACACGCTGGCACGTACGGATGGGTTTGGAACTTGCCGTCGGTGAATCGTGGTGTTTTCATCGGCACAACGGGTGCCGGGATTGGTTTGGTTTTCATTCGGTTACCTCCTCGATTGATTCAAGTTGCCAGTCGGCGTATCCATCTTTGTGCTCGTGCTTTTCTAGCTCCAGCCAAGCAATGTCCTCGGCCTTCTCGCGGGTTTCGGCTTCCACCGTGACGGTGATGTAGCTTGTACGCTTTAGCTCGATTTCGTATGTTTTCATGATGTTCTCCTAGAGTTGGTTAGTTGTGGTGAGTTTGTAGATTAGTACCGTGCTCACCGGCACGGGGTTAGGGGGTGCCATGAATCCACCTAAATGGCACCGGACCGCAGACCACATCTACAAGGCTTATGTCCGCGCGCCTTTCACGAAATTTATTATCACGTGTTAATCAAACCCAAACTACCGGCTAATTCTTTGGTTTTCATGGCGTTAGCGCTTTCGTCAGGAAAGATACCTCAGTGCAATTCTCGACGATGCACCAGCCATCGCCGCCATCTTGCAGGTATGCTTCTCCTGCCGCCATCGCGGCGTCGGTGTTTTTGAAATGCAGCACCGCTTCCAAGCGCTGAACCAAAACTGCATTAGGATTGTCCGAGTTGGTGATCATCTCGCCTAGCAGAAGGGTTTTCATCGGATTATTCCTCCCTTATTATTAACACCGGTTAATAAATCCCGGTCAGTTATTAGCACGTAGTTGCTCTTGTGCATGGGTGCAACGCACCAGCGGGTTCGGGCTTGGATCGCGTCACGCTCTCCGCATGGCTTGCACAGAGAACTTATGGTAAGCCTTTCCTTGGGCTCAATGGCTGAGCCACAGATCAGGCAGTCTGTGTTCATGGTGCGAACTCCTATTTATTAACACTGTTAATAAGATCGTGGAACAAAGAAAATTGGTTACTTCTACTACTGTAATAACAATTATAGCATAACTAGGGGCACATGTCAAGCATTTTGGACACTCTCATTTCGGGGCTGGCAGGGTTGTGATGGGCGGCGAACACGTGAAAACAACGCGTTTCTGTGTTGGGCAGCGGGCTTGTTCCGGATTTCGGGGGGTTTGTGGCGATTGTTCCGAAAATGAGGTTTGCGGGAAAGTCGTTTGAAATCAAGATGTTGGGTTGTTCGTTGGGGGATTGTTCCGTTGTTCCGGTGGTATTACGGGCATGCCGAGGTCTCCTCTTTCTGACCAACATAGAAAAAACGCGTTTACACGTGTTGGGGGTAAATTTTGCCCCACGTATCCTTCTTATATATATGGAACAATGGAACAATATATATAAAAAGCCCGGAAAAGCCTTATAAATCAAGGACTTGCTGTGTTCCGGAGCACCGGAACATTGCGGAACAAGCGGAACAAAGGTTGGTGCTTGACAGGCTGCAAAAAGTTCGTTATGCTGGAGCCCAGCATAACGAAAAACGAAAAAGCTCCACTTCGCGGTGCATTAACACCTGTTAATACGTTGCGCTGCCGCTGCCACATCTGCTTCCACATCGGCAACTATCATCACTTGGCGCTTGACGCGGGCGCAAAAAAGCGGTATGCTGTCCAGCATACCGGTGAGACACCTGCTTGTGCATCAACATCGGCAACTATCATCAAGCGGCAACGCGCCGATCACGGACAATAAAAAAGCCCGCGCAAGGCGGGCTGGTAGCGGGCAATAAAAAAGCCCGCACGTGGCGGGCTGGTAGGTTCGGGGCTTTCGCCCCGATTTATTATCACGTGTTAATCACTTGCTGTAGGCCCTTACGCTGGCGCTGGCAAGTGCCTTTTCCATATGCGCGATGCATTCGATAATATTAAAACCCTCACTTTCGGCATTCTGCTCGACTTTTCGGCATGCCTTAATCAGCGCGATCAATTCCTCACAAACACGGGTTTTCAGTTCGCGCGGTGCGGCCTCGGTTTTTTCCTTCGGGAAAGCGTAGGACACTAACCGCGCAAAATAGGTATGGGCAATTGCGCGCGCGTCCTTTTTGGCCTGATTTGCCGCTTCCCATGTGTCGCGGCCGGATTGGTCAAGCGCGTTATAGTCCTTCGACCCCTTGCGTGGTAGTTCCTTCGCCAATGCTTGCGAATGCTTTTTATCCAATGCCGGTAGAATCGCATCGGCAATAAACTGCGCTTTGGCTTCCGTCAATGCCGATTCAGTCTCGAAGCATTCCGCGACATTGGCCCCTGCGGTTTTCCATTGGCTCGCGGTTTTCGCGTCCGATTTGATCGCGTCAATGGTTGACTTGGTTGCGCCTGAATAGAGATCGTTCTTCATGTGATTCACCTATAAAGTTGTGTTGTTGTGATCGATTGACCACGATTAGAATTATACACGTTTTTAGGATTGTGTAAAGTATTATCAGCATGTTAATAAATTCGGTTCCGGGCTGGCTGGCGACCCCCACCCCCCAAAATTGGCTAGATGGGACCCACGCTTGCCTTGCCTTAGTAATTTGCACGTTAGATCACAACTTTTAAAAAGCCCCCCACCCCCTTCACTTTCAATCCCAATAACTTTCCGCACATCTATAGCAAACACCCCCCGTCATCATTTAGGTACCATGCCAACCCCGTACCCCCCATATTGACAAAATTATTTATACCTACTACATTTCAAAACATCTGAGCCACAAACAGCTACGGAACTTCATGCCTTTGCTTGTTACCCCAGAAGTGGGTATCCCGCTGCCCTTCGATACGACACCGGAGGAGATTGACGATTTTCGTCAGAAAGCCCATGCGCTATTTGAGACGGTGCAAGAGCTAATTGAGCGTGGTGCCGAAGTAGAAGTAACCCCCGAAGACAAAGCTCAATCCCATCAGATTGCCACTTCCGGCAAACTACCCCCTGCTAAAACGCTAACCCCCGGTGCGATCATCAACCTTGAGGCGATCCTAAATGAGTGGGATCAAGAGGTTTTGGATGTATCCCGTAGGCTACGCAATTACGTCACGAACAAACTGATCGTCGAATCGGTCGATCCCGATCCTCGTCAGCGCATGAAAGCGTTGGAAAACCTTGGCAAGATCGCCGGGGTCGGGCTGTTTTCTGAGCGTATTGATATTAATGTTACCCATCGCACGGTGCATGATATTGAGGCGGATCTACTCAAGACGCTTGAGCTATATGGTGCGGACGTTGTGGATGTAACGCCACAGGAGCCTGCCCCCGTAAGCGTTGCTGAAATTGATTTAGACGCCGAGTTGGGTGTATTTGAAGCGGATTCTGATGGACGCGGAACTTCTACGTAGGGCTCAGGCGGCTCTTCCAAACCTGCCTGCTGCGGTGCAACAGAAGGTGGGGGCGCTTATTGCCGAGGCTCGCCGCGTCAAAGCGCAGGACGTGGCAAAAATAAACTTCATGCAGTACGTGAACTACGTCTGGCCTAACTTCATCCACGGCAAGCACCACGAGAAGATGGCCCGAGCGTTTGAGCGGGTGGCTGAGGGTAAGACAAAGCGCCTGATTATCAACATGCCGCCGCGCCACACCAAGTCGGAGTTTGCCTCTTACTTGCTGCCATCTTGGTTCCTTGGGAAGTATCCGGGCAAAAAGGTCATCCAGACCTCGCACACCGCCGAGCTTGCTGTGGGCTTCGGGCGTAAGGTGCGTAACTTGGTTGATTCCGACCGCTATAAGGACTTATTTCCCGAGGTGGCACTGCAAGCGGATTCCAAAGCGGCAGGGCGCTGGGCCACTAACTACTCCGGTGAGTATTTCGCTATCGGTGTTGGGGGTGCCGTGACGGGTAAAGGCGCGGATCTGCTCATTATTGACGACCCACACTCCGAGCAAGAAGCCGCGTTGGCTGAGGTGAACCCCGAGATCTACGATAAGACCTACGAGTGGTACACATCTGGCCCTCGGCAGCGTCTCCAGCCGGGTGGGTCTATCGTGATCGTGATGACACGCTGGTCCAAGAAGGACTTGACCGGGCAAGTATTGAAGTCTGCTGCCCAAAGGGGCGGCGAAGAGTGGGAAGTTATTGAATTTCCGGCGCTTTTTGAGTCCGGAGAGCCGCTGTGGCCTGAGTTTTGGTCCAAAAAAGAGCTTATTGCTCTAAAAGAGGAGCTTCCGAACTCCAAATGGATGGCTCAGTACCAGCAAAACCCCACTTCTGAGACTTCTGCCATCGTCAAACGGGAGTGGTGGAAGCTTTGGGAGCATGATTCGCCCCCATTTTGCGAATTTACGCTGATGTCATGGGATACGGCGTTCGAGAAGAACAACCGTGCGGACTATTCGGCTTGTACTTTGTGGGGTGTGTTCTACCAGCCGGATGATTCTGGGGTGGAGCAAGCCAATATCATCCTGATTAATGCGTTTCGGGACCGAATGGAGTTCCCGGAGTTGAAAAAGAAGGCCATTGAGCAGTGGAAAGAGTGGTCTCCAGATGCGGTAATTATCGAGAAAAAGGCTTCTGGAGCGCCCCTGATCTACGAATTGCGGGCGATGGGTATTCCGGTGCAGGAGTACACACCGGTACGGGGAAACGATAAGATTAGCAGGCTTAATTCTGTCTCTGACCTGTTTGCCTCTGGACGGGTATGGGCACCGAATACGGCATGGGCAGAAGAAGTTATTGACGAGGTTGCGAGTTTCCCCGCAGGTGAGCATGACGACTACGTGGACTCGGTATCACTGGCCCTGATGCGGTTTAGAAAGGGCGGGTACATCCGCACACTGCTCGACGAAGAAGACGAGCCAATATATTTTAAGCGGCGCATGGAGCCGTACTACTAAGGATCAAACATGGCTATCGAAAAAGCTCTGAATCAAGCCCCTCTCGGGTTAACCGACGAGGATATGGTCGAGCCAGAAGGCATGATGCCTGCTGTTGAGATTGAGATTGAAGACCCGGAAAGTGTGACTATTGGGGTGGATGGGCTGGAGATTCAGCTAATTCCCGCGCCAGAGACCGAAGAGAACTTCAACGCCAATCTTGCTGACTATATGGACGAGCAGGATCTGGAACAGATTTCCGGGGATTTGATTGGTGACTTTACGGATGACGTAGCCAGCCGCAAGGATTGGATTCAGGCGTATGTCGATGGCCTTGAGTTGCTTGGCCTGAAGATTGAGGAACGCTCCGAGCCGTGGGAGGGTGCATGTGGTGTGTATCACCCACTGCTGTCTGAGGCGCTGGTGAAGTTCCAGTCCGAGACCATGATGGCGACATTCCCCGCGCAGGGGCCGGTCAAGACGCAGATTGTGGGGCGTGAGACTCCGGAGAAGAAAGAGTCGGCCAAGCGGGTTCAGGACGACATGAACTACCAGTTGACCGATGTGATGAAGGAGTACCGCCCGGAGCATGAGCGGATGCTGTGGGGTCTGGGTCTGTCTGGTAATGCGTTCAAGAAAGTCTATTTTGATCCGCACCTTGACCGGCAGGTGAGTTTGTTTGTGCCTGCTGAAGACATTGTGGTGCCCTATGGCGCGTCGGATCTAGCCTCGGCAGAGCGTGTTACTCATGTGATGCGTAAGACTGAGAATGAGCTTCGCAGGCTTCAGGTGGCGGGGTTTTATCGGGACATCGACATTGGTGAGCCGATGAATACGCTCGATGAAGTCGAGAAGAAGATTGCCGAGAAGTTGGGCTTTAGGGCCACCACGGATGACCGCTACAAGATCCTTGAGATGCACGTGGACTTGGATCTGCCGGGATATGAGCATGAGGAGGACGGCAAACCCACGGGGATTGCGCTGCCTTATGTGGTGACTATTGAGAAGGGGTCAAACAAGGTTCTGGCTATCCGGCGTAACTGGGAGCCAGACGACAAAACGTATCAGCGTCGGCAGCACTTTGTCCATTATGGCTACGTGCCGGGGTTTGGTTTTTATTGCTTTGGTTTGATCCATTTGGTTGGGGCGTTTGCCAAGAGCGGCACATCGCTGATTCGTCAGTTGGTGGATGCAGGCACCCTGTCCAACCTGCCGGGTGGATTTAAAGCCCGTGGGCTGCGGATCAAAGGTGATGACACTCCGATTGCTCCGGGTGAATTCCGTGACGTTGATGTGCCTGCTGGGTCTATTAAAGACAACCTGATGGCACTCCCCTACAAGGAGCCGAGCCAAACCCTTGCGGCGCTGCTTAATAAGATTGTTGAGGATGGTCGCCGTGTGGCGAACATGGCTGATCTGCAAGTTAGCGACATGTCCTCGCAGGCTCCGGTTGGCACTACGCTGGCGATTTTGGAGCGCACCCTCAAGACCATGAGCGCGGTGCAGGCGCGGATTCACTACTCGATGAAGCAAGAGTTGTGGCTTCTGAAAGAGATTATCGCTGCGTACACCCCGGAGGACTACAGCTACGAGCCGGAAGAAGGCTCACGCCGCGCCAAGCGGTCGGACTACGACAATATTGATGTGATTCCTGTGTCTGATCCGAACGCCAGCACCATGGCGCAAAAGATCGTCCAGTATCAGGCGGTGTTTCAGTTGGCTCAAGCAGCGCCAAACCTGTACAACATGCCGATGCTCCATAGGCAGATGCTCGATGTGTTGGGTATTAACGACGCACATAAGCTGGTGCCGATTGAGGACGATCTGAAACCGACTGATCCAATCACAGAAAACCAGAATGTGCTGCGGATGAAGCCGCTTAAAGCGTTTGCGTTTCAGGATCACAGGGCGCATATCGCCGTTCACATGTCGGCCATGCAAGATCCGATGATCCAACAGTTGCTCAAAAACAATCCCGCAGCGCAGCAAATGATGGCGGCAATGATGTCGCACTTAAATGAGCATATCGGGTTCCAGTACCGCAACGACATTCAAGAACAGCTTGGCATGACGCTGCCCCCGCAGTTTGATGAGAGTGGGGAGGAAGTGCAGATGGACCCGGAAGTCGAAGCGCGGTTGGCTCCGATGCTGGCACAGGCGGCTCAGCGGCTGTTGATGAAGAACCAAGCGCAGATGGCGCAGCAGCAAGCGCAGCAGCAAGCCCAAGACCCGTTGGTGCAGATGCAGATGCAGGAGTTGCAGCTTAAAGCCCAAGAACAGCAGCGCAAGGCACAGAAAGACAGTGCGGATAACGCCCTGAAGGTAGCGCAGTTGCAGATCGAGCGTCAGCGTATTGCAGCGCAGCAAGAAACCGCTCAGATGCAGCAGCGCAACGACATGATGAAAACTGCCGCTGAGATGTCAAACGCCCGTGACATGGAGATTGCCAAGACGGGGGTAGACGTTCTGAAGCACATGTCTGAGACCGTGCGTAAGCGGGAAGATCGGGAAGCACAAGAACGGGCACAGCTTCGCAGTTTGCGCCAGCCACCCGCCAAAAAGGGATAAACAATGGACGCCTTCGGGGTATTGATTGAGCAGCTTGACGAGAAAGTTACTCAGCTAAAGGACTACATGGCCGAGGGTAAGGCTGAGAGCTTTGAGGAATATAAGAAACTTTGCGGTGAGATTCGGGGTCTGCTCATTGCGAGGGGAAACGTACTAGACCTACGACGTAATCTGGAGGAATCAGATGACTGAAATCCTTATCGGTTCAAATCCCGATAAGCCCCAAGTGATTGGCACATTTAATCTTGAGGCTACAAGCGCCGAAAAAGCGAAGCAGCTTCCACGACCGTCTGGCTACAGAATCCTGTGCGCCATTCCGGAGGTGGAAAAGGAGTACGACAACGGCATCTTAAAGGCGGATACAACCGTCCAATTTGATGAGTTGCTTACTACCGTGCTGTTTGTCGTTGATCTTGGCCCTGACTGTTACAAGGACGCAAGCCGGTTCCCGTCTGGCCCTTGGTGTAAGCAGGGAGATTTTGTTCTGGTTCGCCCAAATGCAGGTACCCGCCTGCTGATTCATGGTCGAGAGTTTCGCCTTATTAATGATGACTCCGTGGAGGGTGTTGTTGACGACCCGCGCGGAATTAAACGTAAATAACAGGAGGACAAGATGCCTGAAATGGAACAGCAGGAATTTAAATTTCCGGATGAAACCGAGGCTGTAGAAGATACGTCCAACGAAATTTCAATTGAAATTGAGGACGATACACCGCCGGAAGACCGTGGCCGTGATCCGATGCCCAAACCTCTTGTTGAGGAGTTGGAGAAGGACGATCTCGACAAATACGATGCGGAAGTTAAAACCCGCCTTAAGCAGATGCGCAAAGTCTGGCATGACGAGCGCAGGGAAAAGGAAGCCGCCCAGCGGGAGCAGCAAGAGGCAATTAGTCTTGCACGGCGACTGTTGGAGGAAAACCAGCGGATTCGCGGGGTTTTGAGTTCTGGTGAGAAGGTATTTGCCGATACCGTCCAGAATGCCGCCTCTCTTGAATTGGAGATGGCAAAGAAAGCGTACCGGGAGGCGTATGAAAGCGGTGATACTGACCGAGTATTGGAAGCTACCCAAGCCCTACAGGACGCTAATTACAAGCTTAAACAGGCGGCAAATTTCCGCCCCTCTTTACATCAGGAAAGAAATGATGTACAAATTCCACAAGCATCACAGATCCCTTCCGTACCCAAGCCTGATTCAAAAGCTTTGGCGTGGCAAGAACGCAATCCTTGGTTCGGGCAGGACGACGAGATGACAGCCGCCGCTTATGGCTTGCATGAGAAGCTAAAGAAGAGCGGAGTGGCGATTGGATCGGATGAATATTATTCAGCATTGGACAAAACAATGCGAAAGCGGTTTCCCGAGTCTTTTGAGGAAGAAGAGGAAATCGAACAACCTGTCCGCAAACAGGCGCAACCAAAAGCGGCGACTGTTGTGGCTCCGGCAACGCGCAGCACGGCCTCCAATAAGGTCCGACTACGGCAAAGCCAAGTCCAGTTGGCAAAGAAACTTGGACTGACGCCCGAGCAATATGCTCTGGCACAAATGAAATTGGAGGCCCAAAATGGCTGAAAACAGATTGCAACGTGAACTAGAAACCCGAGCAACGAGCGAACGTCCTAAGCAGTGGGCACCCGCCGAGTTACTCCCTGAGCCGGACAAGCAGGCTGGGTTTGCTTATCGTTGGATCCGCGTGTCGATGCTCAATCAACTGGACCCACGTAACCTTTCGAGCAAAATCCGTGAAGGTTGGGAGCCGGTTCGTATTGAGGAGCAGCCTAAATTTAAACTGCTAGTCGATCCCAATAGTCGGTATAAAGACAACATTGAGATTGGCGGGTTGTTGCTTTGCAAGACTCCGGAAGAGTTTGTCGGTCAGCGTTCTGAATATTACCGGAACCAGACCCAAGCCCAGACGGAAGCTGTGGACAACAATTTAATGCGCCAGAGTGACCCGAGGATGCCGCTGTTTAAAGAGCGTAAATCCACGCATAGCTTTGGATCTGGATCTTAAATATTTGGAGTTAAAACATGGCTTACCCCACTGTTTCGGCCCCATACGGATTCAAACCCATCAATCGTATTGGTGGCAACCCGTATGCAGGGTCAACTCGTCTGGTGCCGGTTGATTCCGGTGCTGTGTACGATGGTGATCTAGTTGAACTGCTGTCTTCTGGCAAATGCAAAGTTGTCGCTGACGGTACCGCTGCCCCGCAAGCCCTTGGTGTTTGCGTTGGCGTTCAGTACACCAACTCGTCGGGTCAAACCGTTCAGGCTCAGTACG
>Ga0222713_10000419_pt1:30000-47886 | contig 47886 bp, 39 predicted proteins | sample C33_649DmetaG_FD_165061 | JGI IMG/M metagenome (GOLD analysis project Ga0222713, IMG submission 165061) | Estuarine water microbial communities from San Francisco Bay, California, United States - C33_649D | ecosystem: Environmental > Aquatic > Marine > Unclassified | place: USA... | reverse complement strand
TTAAGTTTATCAGAAGTTTTGAAATCTAGACTTCATGCTATAACTATTAAAACTAAACATGAATAATAAAAATTTTACAAATTTATCTTTTAATAAAAAACATAACCAATCTATTTCTTATTTCTTCAGCTGCATTTTCAGCTAAAACTGACATCGCATCTTGCCTTAAAACAGCGTTAGAATACAATGAAGAATTCACGCTATAAGAATCCATTTTAACAAAGCTACCTGTATTAATTATTTTTAAAGATTGTTTATCAATTAGCTGGTAAGTCACCTTAATATTTTGTACTTCCCGAAAAATATCAGAATTTGATTGAAGAATATTGTATGATCTTGAAAAAGACAAAGTGGTATTTAAAACATAACGAGTATTAACAGCCTCTGAGGGGAAAAGATTTTTGATATGATTGTAAAAATCAATTCCTTCAATTGTTTCAATTGGGGTTATTTCAATAGCAGAAAGACTATTTTCTTGATTTCCATCAGTTTTATAAGCTGGATTAAAACCACAAGATACTTGTAATATGAGAGTAAATATTAACAACAAATTTTGTTTAATTTTTGTTAGCATCAATTGGTTCATTATTCAGATTTTGAGTTTTAGAAGGATTAACTCTTTTTCTGTTAATTCTTCTCCTTGACTTATTATTGTTTTTATTTTGACCGTCTAATGATAATTCGGTTTTTACTTCAGCACTAGAAACATTATCTTGTAAATAATTTTTGTCTTCTAAAGTGTCAATAATATGGTCTTTAGGTGCGTTTTCTGTTTTCAACTCTTCTTCGTTTTGTCTATTCTGATTCTGCTTTGGCAAATAATTTTTTTGCGTTTTTCTATTATTAGGTTTTTGTTTTTTATTTACATGATTTATAGCTTGCGTAGCTTGCGTAGCTTGCATCTCTTTTGAAACATGTATAACTGGTTGTTTTGCAACCACTTCTGATTTATTTTTTTCCGAAAGACGAATTTTTTCTATAGAATAACTATCAGCAGTTGCATCTCTATCGATATGAAAATTAAGTTTTATAGAATATTTTTTTTCGATAAAATTAATTTCCTCTCTTTTATTATTGAGTAAGCACAAAATAGAAGGAGCAATACCATAAACATTCACAATATCATAACTATTATTATAGATCTCATTTTCCACTGTTCTAAGTATCAACATAGAATTAGACTCGTCAGCACGTACCACCCCTTTACCACTGCAATGTACACACATACTAGAGTTAACCTCTAAAAAAGATGGACGCAGCCTCTGTCTTGACATCTCAAGAAGACCAAACGAACTTATGTGAGATGTTTGAATTCTTGCTTTATCTCTGCTTAAAAAATCTCTTAATGTCCGTTCAATTATTTTACGATTTCTAGTATCTGCCATATCTATAAAATCTATCACTAACAAACCAGACAAATCCCTAAGCTTTACCTGCCTTGCCACCTCTTTTGCAGCTTCAATATTAGTTTTTAAAGCCATTCCTTCTATGTTACGTTCGCTTGTAGCCTTACCAGAATTCACATCTATTGATATTAAAGCTTCAGTAGGATTAATTACGATATAACCACCAGATGGTAAATGAGCAACCGGTTGATACAATCTTGTTAACTGATCTTCAACATTAAATTTGGTAAAAATTGGAGTATTATTTTTATATTCTTTCACAGAGCTTAAAGCATGAGGCATAATCTCTTTAATGAATTTGACACAAGCGTTAAAAGCTTCGGAACCTTGTACCAAAACTTCTTTAACATGGCGGTCAAACATATCTCTAATCGTTTTTAATATAAGACCATCTTCTTGATGAATAAAAGAAGGAGCAGTTGCCTTCAGCGTTGCTTCTCTAACTCTATTCCATAATTTCACTAAATATTCATAATCTTTTTTAATGTCTAAAGAAGTATGACCAGCACCAGCCGTTCTAGCTATCACACTAGAACTCTCATTATTACGACCAGAGACCAAACTATTTATGATATCTTTTAGTCTTTTACGCTCATCGTGATTAGAAATCTTGCGTGAAATACCATTTTGCAAAGGTTTATTAGGCATTAAAACGCAATATTTTCCAGCCAAGGAAATATAAGTAGTTAGAGAAACTCCTTTATTACCCCGCTCTTCTTTCGTTACCTGAACCAGAAAAATCTGACCTTTTTTAATAACTTCTTGGATTTTATAATCCTTTCTTGCCTCACTATGAACATCTTCTTTAGAAAAACTTTCTACTTCGTTATCTTCTGCCTCTATATCAAAATCATGCTGAATTTTTCCATCAACCAATTTCTTTATTTTATTAATATCAATTTCGTCAATATCAGCAATAACACTTTGATTCGATAGTTTTTTTTCTTCAAGATCATCAGCTGTAATTTCTGGAGGCGAAAGCTCGCTCCAAGAAGGATTAAGTGATTCGCTTTCTTTGTCCTTTGTAAGGATGTTATAATAATCAGGGTGTATTTCGGAAAAAGGCAAAAATCCACTTTTTTCATCCCCATAATCCACAAAAGCAGCTTGTAAAGCTGGCTCTACCCTTGTTACTTTTGCCAAGTATATATTACCTTTAATTTGCTTTTTGTGAATTGAGCTATACTCAACATCTTCTATTTGACTGTTTTTATCAAGCAAAACAACCCTAGTTTCCGTAGGGAAATTTGCATCTATTAAAATTTTCTTTTTCATATTAAACTATTATATTTATCAATTTTTTCTGCGTGACTTAAGCTTATAGAAACTTAATATTAATGGCAAACTTACATCAATTATTAGTCATATGCACTCTAATAATTAATTGACACTTTGATTTACCCAAGGATTGGTCTAATCTCTTAACAGTTGAATAAACGCCTTTATTATCAGTCAATAGTTATTATTTTATAAAATGGTCACAACATACTGGATTTATATACTACCCTCAATATTTTAGCAAATAAATTATGATTAGTAAGATTAATTACAGAATGCTACTTCCCTATTTCATATGCACAACTTCATACTTGTTTGTTGCAATAATGAATTCTACAATTGTAGAACAAATTCTTGTTTTAAATGAAGCACCTACTTTAATTTTGTATAAAGTGCATTATTACAATATACTGGGTTATGTTGTTGCTAGTCTATTTTTATTCATTTGCAATAGTTATGCTAATTTTGAAAGAATCGTAATTTTCACTTTGTTAGCCTATATTGTTAGCACCTTTAACATAGGTTTTTTTGAATTCTCAGGGATAATACAAAAAATTTACCCTATGATATATTCTGGGGCTAATTTAATTATTATTACTAGGTTATTATATTATACTTTTAGCAATAAAAACCTAAATCAAGAATATTTATTCTGCTTCTCTACTTTAAACTGGTTTATTGCATATTTTTTAGCTCATTTCATATTGTCTTATAAATCTTTTGCAGTGATTGTGGTTAATATATTTTCAATACGCAAGCTAATAATAATAAACCTAATATTAATAGTAATTTTTTTGGGCACTTTTATTTCAAATCACTATTTTCATTCATCAAAACAAAAAATAACAAATAACTTAATTGTTTTGAAAAATATAGATTTAGAATTGCTATCATCCTTTACTATTTTTTATATTATGATGGCAATTTTTTATGATTATGAAATATATGAATTCACTGATACTTTATTAACCATAATAGTATCAGAAATAAAATACTATATTTTTATTTCTATTCTTTTTACATCCATCATATCATCAAAATTCGTTTTTCAAAAAAACCACCATAAAGTAAATATATTATGTATTATCACATTAATATTTACTTTTCTTTTGATACCTTATTGGAATAGAAATCTTATTCTAAGTGCTTTTTGTTGGTTTATTATAAGCATGACCCTGTATTTATATTTTTGGTCAAACCTGTCAATTCTAGCACAAAAATTTAAAGATTCTCATCTACAATTGGGGATTACATTATACATGCTATCCGCTTCTATCGGTTACTACTGTAGCTACGTCATAATGTCTAATATAAAGAGTGTTAATAACGAATATAATCTGGTAACAACAATTTGTTCTGTTTTATTTTTTTTGTTAATTTACTACTTTTATCGTTACAAAAAATATAATTTAGCAAAATGGTAAAATATAAAAATGTCTAGTATTTCTAGTGATAAAATTATAGAGAATATAAAAAAAGCAAGTATATATTATCAAGAAATAATTATGCACTTGACTCAAAATCAATCTGCAAATTTTTCATCGATTTTTTATGAAAATAATAAATCTCAAGAAATAGCTACTAAATTATTTGAACAATTTTTTGAACATCCAGAAAAATTTACTGAGATTAATTTAGAATATATACATAATTTACAACAATTAATAACTAGTTCTGTTGCAAAATTTACTGGAAAACAATATGAAGATTCACAAAATGATAAATCTTTTTTTGATAAAAGATTTAAAGATCCAGCTTGGCAACAAAGTGTTTATTTCGATTTTATTAGAAAATACTATATGATTTCTGCAAATTGGACAAAAAACACTGTAAAGCAATATGAATTAGATAGCGATAGTAAAAGATTTTTAGAATTTACTTCTAATCAATTTATGGACGCCCTCTCCCCTTCAAATTTTATTTTTAGCAATCCGGAAGTAATTAGAGAATCGTTAGACACTGGAATGAGTAACATTACAAAAGGAATGGAAAATTTTCTTATGGATCTCAAAAAATCAGATGGTTTAATTAACATCTCAACAACTGATAAATCTTATTTTAAGGTTGGAAAAAATCTTGCAACCACAAAAGGAAAGGTGATTTTTCAAAATGATTTAATCCAATTAATTTGCTACAAACCTAAAAAGATGACCCATGCTATTCCTATATTCATTATACCACCTTGGATAAATAAATATTATATAATGGATTTATCCAAGAAAAATTCATTGATAAAGTGGCTAGTAGATAATAATTTTCAGGTTTTTCTTGTATCTTGGGTTAATCCAACAAAAGATTTAGCTCATAAAGATTTTGAACATTACCTGCAAGAAGGAGTAATTGAGCCACTTGAATATATCAAAACATTAGGATTCAGTAAAGTAAATACAGTTGGTTATTGCATAGGAGGTACTCTACTCGCTATTGCTATTTCATATTATAAATCAAATAATAATACTATTATCAATAGCGCAAGTTTTTTTACAACTTTGCTAGATTTTTCTAACCCAGGGGAACTAGGAGCTCTAATTAACAAATCTACAATTGATTGTATAGAAAACAAAGTCTCTGAAGTCGGTTATTTAGATAAAAATTATTTGACAAATAGTTTTAGTTTAATTCGAGCCAATGATTTAGTATGGTCATATTTTGTCAATAATTACTTACTCGGCAAATCTCCTGCAGCTTTTGATATATTATATTGGAATTCAGATTCAACAAACTTACCAGCAAAAATGTACATTTATTATTTAAAAAATATGTATATTGATAATTTACTTAAAATACCAAATAACATTCAAATGTTAGGAACAAAAATCAATCTTACTGATATAGATATTCCTACTTTTTCTCTTGCTGCAAAAGCTGACCATATAGCTCTTTGGCAATCTGTTTATGATGGCATAAAACTTTTTAAAGGAAACAAAACTTTTTGTCTAACGGAAGCTGGGCACGTTACTGGAGTTATAAATCCTGCAAATAGCTATAAATATCCCCACATGATTAGCACTAATATTGTAGAAAATCCGAATAAATGGCTTGAAAGCGCAAAAATTCAAAAAGACTCATGGTGGAATAGTTGGAATAAATGGTTATGTAACAATAGTAAAGAACTTACAAAATCTATCAATTATAATTCAATAAATATGATAGAGAATGCGCCAGGAAGTTACGTATGTGAGTAAAGTAATGATTTTACTCACATTATTATGATAATAATCGTTTTCTTCCATAATCATTGAAGATTTTTTAGATAAGCACTATCAGCATTGCTTGTACTTACAAGATTGTCAAAATTATTTATGTATTATTGATGAAGCCCAACACCTAAGAGATTGCTTAAATTTAATATTACCCCAGCCTATAAATTTCATTAACCAGAAATCTTTTTCGTTTTCAGACTTGGTAGATATTTTTATTGGAATATAAATTCTAACTTGCATATCAAAAATAAATAATGTTTAATCATTGAAAAATAACAATGGAAATTTATGTCTAAATCTATCGAAGAAATGAGTTTTGAGGAAGCTTTATCTGAACTTGAAAATATAGTAAAAAGAATTGATACTGGTCAGGAAAGCTTAGCTGATGCGGTATCTAATTTTGAGTTTGGAGTTGCGCTAAAAGATCATTGCGAAAAAATGTTAAAAGAATCAAGATTAAAAATAGAGAAAGTTACTACTAACTCCGAAAACAAAATAGATATTACAGAAATTGAAATTTAATAAATTTCTTACCAAAAAATTCGTTAAGAGATTAATATTTGCTGTGAAACATAATCAAAATATCGTATTCAAGTTCCATATCACTATTTACAACTAAAAACATCAATTTCTTAACTTTTTAATTAACTTAAATCTTATGAAATTAAGTATTTAAATCTTCTAGAATTAAGTTTTTATCAACATCACTTTCATACTCTTTTAACATATAGCCTCGCCCCCAAACGGTTTCAATATAATTAACACCGCCAGATGCTTCTGATAGTTTTTTACGTAATTTACAGACGAAAACGTCAATAATCTTAATTTCTGGCTCATCCATACTGCTGTACAGATGATTTAAAAACATTTCTTTTGTTAAAACTGTTCCTTTTCGCATAGCAAGCAATTCTAAAATAGCATATTCTTTGTTCGTTAAATGAACTTGCTTACCACTAACATCAACAGTTCTTGTATCAAGATTTATTGAAACTTTATCAAAACGAACTACTGATTCAGAATAACCTTTAGAACGACGCACTATTGCTTGAATTCTTGCTATTAATTCACCTTTATTGAAAGGTTTAGTCAAATAATCATCTGCACCAAAACCCAAACCTTTAATTTTTTGCTCCACCGACGATAAACCAGATAAAATTAATATTGGTGTTTTAACTTTTGCCGATCTTAATCTTAGCAAAACTTGATAGCCATCAATATCTGGAAGCATTAAATCAAGCAAGATGATGTCATATTCGTAGATCCTTCCTATTTCGACCCCTTCTTCTCCAACTTCAGCTGTGTCACAGATAATTCCCTCTGCCGCCAAAGCTAATTCAATTGATCTTGCGGTCGAATTATCATCTTCTATAAGTAACACTCTCATTTATTATCTCCTTAACATAATTTTATATTATTAAACATAATCTCACTGTATCTATTATAAATCAAGATCTTTTTTTACAGGTTTATTAACTTTTTTGATTTAAAATATCTAAAAACTTATTTTCGCTCCTAAAAATATTAGCACCCCTTTATTTTTATCGGATTTCATAACTTTTTGTTCCAAATATTTACCATTTGTATGATAAAAAGTTGATTGTAAGTAAGTCTTCACTCCTTTAATAATGTTATAATCAGCTCCTAAAGAAGTAGCACTCAATTTACTTTTTTTGTGATTACTATTAAATTGATTGATACTAAAAGCATATTTTCCCATATTATACTTAACACCAAAACCATAAAGAGAACTATCTCTGCTAATCAGATCAACTTCTGTTGCTGTTAAACTTTTGTTATAATTTCCATAAGAAGCTGAAATACTTAACTTATCATATGTCAATATTCCACCTACGACGTATGTATTCAAGTCTGCAAATTTAATATCAGCACTTTTTTTGTCTTTCTTATTGAAAGCATGAGTCTTACCATATTCTCCAACAAAAGACATTTTTGCATCTAATTTATCTCCGAATTTTCCATCGTAACCCACTCCGTAAGAAATTCCATCTTTAATAACAAAACTATACTTACTTGACGGAAGCGGAGCATTTTGTTTGTTAACATCGATATTATCATGACCCATATTTGAAGAATCTGGTATATATGATAATCCAAACTGAATACGATGTTTGTCTATAAGCGATATTTTCGGAGTAAAATAAGTTATTCTTCTTGAATAATCAGACTTTACACTTGTTCTTGTTTTTGAATCAAGAAAGCTACAAAAATTAGTGATATAAGAAACTAATTTTTCACTAGGATTAGATGGGTTGTTTGAAGAAAGAAGGGTCTTTGAATTCCAACCATTTCCCGGACCACAAGATGTACTATAAGTAGTGATTCTCATCTTTTTACCAGCGCTAGATTCAGCCCCAGCCTCAATTCTACCAAAACCAGATTCGAAATACAAATAGAACGGTACAGATCTATCATTTACCGTAGTATGCTGAAGGCTAATTTTTGCTCCATATAAATTATTATTTTCGGCAATAAGCTGATACTCCGCAAATATGTGCCCAGAGCTATAGAACCCAAAATCTTTATTATATTTTGATACTATTTTTTGTTCTGATTTCCCATTGTTATTATAATAAATAGACTGCCAGTCATAAAGACCACCAATTTTTACAGTATTATCTATCGCTAATGTGTTTTGTATAAAACAACCCAAAGAAATAGCACCGATTACCCATATTTTTTTCATTTCTTTATTTTCTTTATTTTCTTTATTTTTGTTTACGCAAGATGTTTGATAGAAAAAATTTATGACACCAAACCTTCGTTAAGTTTTTTACTGTATAGAACTCCAAAATCTATAGGATCTATCATTAATGGCTGAAAACCACCATCTTGTGTTGAATCAGCTATAATTTTACGAGCGAATGGAAATAAAATTGATGGGCAATGTACAGCAAGTAGCATTTGTGTCTGTTCTTCAGGCACGTTAATCAAATGGAATACCCCAGCGTATATTAGATCGATTATAAAAAGTGTTTTATTTTCATTTGTTGCTTTTGCGTTAATAATTATCTCAACTTCAAAATACCCATCTTCAGTCATCTTCTGAATATTAAGATCTAACGCTAAATCTATTTGTGGTTGACCATTCATATTAACAAGAGACCCAGGGGCACTAGGATTTTCAAAAGATAAATCTTTTACATATTGTGCATTTACTGATATGTGAGGTAGCAATTTTTCCTGTTCGTTGTTGTTCATTTTTATTCTCCTAATTTTATTTTTATGTTCTTGGTAGAGTGACGCCTTTTTGCCTCATATATTTACCATTACGATCAGAATACGTAGTTTCACATGGTTCATTACCTGATAGAAATAGAAATTGACAAGCCCCTTCATTTGCATAAATTTTTGCTGGTAAAGGCGTTGTATTTGAAAATTCTAAAGTTACAAACCCTTCCCATCCAGGCTCAAGCGGAGTGACATTTACTATAATACCACATCTGGCATATGTTGATTTTCCAACACATATTACTAATATATCTTTAGGTATTTTGAAATATTCAACTGTTCTAGCTAGTGCAAAACTATTTGGAGGTATTATACAAACATCAGTTTCTTTACTTACTAAACTTTGACTGTCAAAATTCTTTGGATCAACAATAGTAGTATTTATATTAGTAAATATTTTGAATTCATTAGAAACTCTTGCATCATAACCATAAGAAGAAACGCCATAAGAGATAATTTTCTTAGAATCCACCTCCTTTATTTGGGAACTGACAAAAGGAGATATCATACCATTTTCTACAGATGTATTTCTAATCCATTTATCTGACATTATTGCCATATATCATTTACCTCTGTTTGCTTTTTCAGCTTTTATAAAAACTTATCTTTTTTATAAATTAATAATTAAAAATAAACAATATAATTTATTTTTTGATTAATTCGAGTTGAGATTCTAAATTAATGTATTTTCTTTTGTTTTTGTTAATTATTTAGTGACAAAAATAGCACCGCTAATGAACTAATTAGTTATCTCTCCTACCACTCAACATTATGATACTTGACTATCATAATGTATGTATTTATATTCGGATTATAGAGTGAACAAATTTGTTTTGAATTTATACTTGTTAGCTTCTTTTAAAAATCTTAAGAAATATGCTAACATAAAAAAATTCTAAATAATATTCAGTCAGTTAATTATTTTGGGTTAAATATAATTATTATGAAAATAAAAAATAAACTATTGTTAATATTTTTGACTAGCTGTAGTTTTTGCTTAAGTTCTTTTGCGCAGCCTTCGGAACCTAGTTCTGGACCAGTTGTTTCTGATTTAAAACTAAAAATCTCTGGTTACGGACATTTTCAAAGCGGTTTTAGAAATCAAAATCATTTAGCTGGGAGCGAGAAAAATGTTTCTGCAAACCGAGATGGTTTTGCTTTTTTCAATGACGCAGCTTTGTTTACTGAAATTTCTAACGAAATCAACGGTATTACATATGGTGGAAAAATAGTTCTCGTTCCAACCGCCAAAAGGAAAGGTTGTGCTACTTATAATGGATCTCACGTTTACTTAGAAAGTGTCTATGGTCGTTTTGAGGCTGGTTCACCTATTGACGCTGCGAGTAATATGCTTGTTGATAGCGGCTCGATTACTTCTGCTGGGGGTGACTGGGATAGATACGCAAAATTTGACTCTAACGATATAAAGCAGGGTAAAGATTTTGGTCCTGATTTTGCAACATTTGGCGAATATTTTTTGGATAGTAAACTTGTTACCGGTGGTGATGAGCATCCTTACAGCAACGAGCCAGGTAGAAAAATATCATATTACACTCCGAAATTCGAATTTAACGAAAAGAGCAAGTTGCAGTTTGGTCTTTCTTATACCCCGGATTCTTCTAATACTGGAGCGAATAATCCTGATAAAAATTCAACAAATATTGATATAAAACAAATAGAGAACAATCAATATTTTAGATTTGATAAATCTGTAAAAAATGCATTTTCAGGTGGTGTTTCCTTGGAGCAAAATATATCAGATGGTATTGATTTAAAAGTGGCTTTAACTGGTGAGTACGGCAAATCCGCTGCGCAACTAAAGAAAATGCAAAACAATGATGCCACTAATACTGATCCCAAAAAAGCTAATTCGAATCAACAAACCCTGCTTAGTTATAATAAGCTCAGCGATTTGAAAACTTATAATTTAGGAGCTGTTTTAAATGTTGGAAATTTTTCTTATGCTGGTTCTATTGGTTCCTTGGGTAAAAGCTTGACTAGTTCTGAGTTCCAAAAAACTGGTAGAGATACTAAATATTATACTGGTGCTATTGCTTACAAACAAGGTCCTTTTACGTCTAGTGTTAGTTACTTCCGCTCAGATCGCTATAAAAATATAGTAGATTGTGTAACTCTTGGAACAGATTATATTTTAGCTCCTGGCTTTAAACCATATGCAGAAATTTCTGGTTTTAGCCTTAAAGGAAAACCAGAGTTTTATCCTGATCTTCCAAAAAAGAAGACTCGAGGTACAGTTGCTTTAATTGGTGCTAAATTAAGTTTGTAGTATAGTTGTAGATAAGTATAAAAAGCTAGGTGCATCAGAGCCTTTTATACTTATCTAGTTCTAAGAATGATGTTTAAGTTAATTAAACACTTTGAATAGCATAAAAAACTAAATAAAAACATAGATTGTGAAAATTAAACTTGCACAGGTTTTGGTTAAAAAATTATGCAAGTGAATTAAAGATAAATTTTGTTTTCATTGGACGATTTAACAAATTGATTGTATAATCATTTTGTTTTTTTGTTCAATTGAGTTAAATTTTTTATGAAAAATCTTATAAGTTATGCTTTACTTGCCAGCGCTGCGTTTGTAAATCTTGCCAGCGCTGAAAATTCTCTTCCAAGTTCATCTGATAGGTATATTTATCTTGGCACTGAATTTGGTATTTCTGACCCTATAGTAAAATCTTTCAAACATAAAGAATCAAATACTAACATCAGATTAAAAAAATCTCATCTATACGGTGGAAGAATTGGTTATAGTTTTTATCCAAATATGATGATAGAATTATCTGGAACACACCAACCAACATATAAATTATCATATATATTACCGGGGAAAGAATTGGGCGGGGGAATGTCAATTCCAAAAAACCCAGGAACTACGCATGTATCCTCTAATGTATTTTCAATGAATTTAATTTATGAACTTAACAAAATAACTGCATTGGCAATTAAACCATATGTTATATTTGGCGCTGGTATTGCAAAAATCTCAATTAAACCTACAAGCTCATATTATAATAATATTCCTTATTTCAAAATACAAAAAACCAGCCAGAATTCTTTTGCTTGGCAAGCTGGAGTTGGTGTTTCCAAAAACATTGCTAATAACTTTGATATTGATTTTGCTGCAAAAATGCAAGTGGTAAACAATATTAAAATAAAATATCAAACTTTAAATTTACCAACTAGCTCTTTTAATAAGACAGAAACAATTAAAAAAACAATAGGGGTTGGTGAATTCACAGTAGGGTTAATATACAAGTTTCCATTAAACAAATAATTAAATATAAATAAAATTATGACTAATCTTACTCATTCAAATTCTTATGACGCAGTACAATATACCAGCTATCCTTATGCAAAAACGAATCCTGAATATTTAAAAACAATTGGCTCTTTGTTTAATATGAATGCTCCTGATATTAAAACGGCAAGGGTTTTAGAACTAGGCTGCGCAGAGGGTTGGAATTTAATACCTCATGCAGCTCGATATCCAAAGGCTAGTTTTGTTGGGATCGATTTATCTAAAGTTCAGATAGATGCTGGTAATGTTCATATTAAGTCTTTAGGATTAAAAAATATAGAGTTAAAACATTTTTCAATTACTGATATAGATGAAAAATTTGGTAAATTTGATTATATAATATGCCACGGAGTGATTTCGTGGGTACCTGATTTTGTTCAAGAAAAAATACTAGAAGTCTCAGCTAAAAATCTTTCAGAAAATGGTATAGCTTACATTAGCTACAACACCCTACCTGGTTGGAATATGATTAGAACCATAAGGGATATGATGCTATATCATGCTAAGAATTTTACTAATCCTCAGGAAAAAGTATCACAAGCTAGGTTATTGCTTGATTTTGTCAAAGAAAGTTTAGTAGGACAAGAGACTCCTTATGCAAATATTCTAAGACAAGAAGCTCAGCTTTTAGCAAATCAAAATGATTCTTATTTGATGCACGAGCATTTAGAAGATGATAATAAACAATTTTATTTTAATGAGTTTATTAATAATGCAAGCAAACATGGATTACAGTATCTTTCTGATTGCTCTTTATCCACTATGTATCTTGGGAATATGTCACAAACCATTGTTGACAAATTAAAAGATTTAAATGACATAGTTAGAACTGAACAATATATGGATTTTATTACAAATCGTAGATTTAGAACAACTTTGCTTTGTCATAATCATATCAAATTAAATAGAAATCTTGGTAATGGAGATATCAAAAAATTTGCTATGTCTATCAATATGTTACCAGAAAAACCTTTAAAAGAGGTTGATTTAAATAATAATGAGAATTTAAAGTTTTTCTTAGATAATAATAAAGATAGCAATATAGCAACAACTTCTCCTGCTCTTAAATCAGTACTTTATGTTTTAGCTGATCACGCAAATTACCCTCTATCTTTTGATCAACTTGTTACGAAAGCTGGGAAAAATCTAAAAGGTGATATGAAAGCCGTGATCGAAAATGATATCATTGCTAATGCAATGAATCTTGTAATAAAGGGTTATATGAATATTTCTCTTGAATCTTACAACAAGGATAAGATAAATTTAACAAAACCTAAATTGTCCGATTTAACTATATATCAAGTAACAAAAACAAATTGCAACTGGGTTGCAAATAATCTTCATTCATTAATAGGAATAAATGTTTTAGAAAAATTTGCAATGCAATATATGGATGGCACGAAGAATAAAAATCAGATTATTGATTGTTTATTAGAAGATGCTAAAAATGGTAAAATCACTCTTAATAAAGAAGGTGCAAAGATTGAAGATGAAACTGATATCAAAAAAGAATTAGCTGTTTTTTATGATAATATAATTGAAAAATTGTCAAGCCAGGCTTTGTTTATATAAGATATTTAGGTAAGCTAGAAGTTGTTAATAATAAGTAATAATAGATCTCCATACTTGAAAGTAGATCTATTATTACTTTATGCAAGAGAGGACTGCCTATTCAAAATTTATTGTAGGCAATGGTTCATTTTTGATATAAGTTTGATAGTAGAGTTTAAGTGCCTATTTTTGAGTTTATACACTTAAAAATACAGAACCTTTTTTACATGATTACTTCTGTTTTTTTATAATCATTTAATCTAAAATGTTATTTAGCAATACCTACTAATTATCTAAAACAGGCTCATGTTTTACTTGACAAGCATTTTGTATTTGTTATCATTACTGAAATATATAAGTTGGGATCTCGGCAACGTTTCTTTCTCGAATAATACTCCAAGCTTTTTAAAGTGTTTATAGTTATTTGCTTGATGTAAATAGGTATTTTCATTAATTGATTAGTACTTAATATTAAATATTTTCAATTCAATCCTTTACATTTTAAGCTTTTAACTTAAACCATTTCTAATCATATTTTCAAAATCAATTATTAATTCAATCAAATGACAAAAGAACAAAACGAAATTCTTAAAATCTCAAAACCTAATAACTTCAATATAAATAAAAAACCTAATCAAAAAAAGCGCATTACAAATGATTCTTTGGAAGACAAATCTACTTCTAATTCTTTTGAAAATGCTCAAGAAAAAATTAATACTTCAAATAATACTCATGCAGATAATGCCTTTGAAGCTCACGAAGATAGTTCGCAAAAAAGAAATGCGGAAACTGGGGTAAGAAGTAGGATAATTAAAAAAATTAACACATCTTTTGTTCCCAAAAAGACACATAATAACGAGTCTAGAAAGATACAAAATGATTCAGATAATTCTGAAGAAAGTAGTGGTGTAAGAATTACCCTAAGGGAGTTAAAACAGAAATCGCCAGAAGAGTTACAAGCTCAGGCGGAATTACTTGGAATAGAAAATGTAAGCTCTTTATTGAAGCAAGAATTAGTTTTTTCAATTTTAAAGAAAATCGTTGATCAAGGTGGCCATATTTCTGGTGAAGGGGTTTTGGAAATATTACCTGATGGATTTGGTTTTCTACGTTCACCTGATGCGAATTATTTAGCTGGTCCTGATGATATTTATGTATCACCTAATCAAATTCGCCGATTTGGTTTGAAAAAAGGAGATACTGTAGAAGGTCAAATTAGAGCTCCCAAAACAGGAGAGAGATATTTTGCTTTACTGAAGCTAAGCAAGGTTAATTTTGAAAATAATGAAAATGCATATCACAGAGTTCACTTTGATAACTTAACGCCTCTTTATCCTGATCAAAAATTATTTCTTGAAATGGATAATGAAACTAAAGATTTTAGCACAAGAACTATAGAGCTTGTAGCACCAATGGGTAAAGGTCAGAGAGCTTTGATAGTTGCACCTCCTAGAACAGGTAAAACAGTTTTATTACAAAATATTGCTCATGCTATTACTACGAATAATCCAGAAGTATATTTATTAATGGTTTTATTAGACGAACGACCAGAAGAAGTTACAGATATGCAACGTTCCGTAAAAGGAGAAGTAGTAAGTTCAACATTTGATGAACCAGCAGCAAGACACGTACAATTAGCTGAAATGGTGATTGAAAAAGCAAAAAGATTAGTTGAACATAAAAGGGATGTTGTGATATTATTAGATTCTATTACAAGATTAGCAAGAGCATATAATACTGTAGTACCGTCATCAGGAAAAGTTTTGACTGGCGGTGTTGATGCAAATGCCCTGCAAAGACCAAAAAGATTTTTTGGAGCTGCTCGTAATATAGAAAATGGTGGCTCTTTAACGATCATTGCAACGGCTTTAATTGAAACTGGTTCTAGAATGGACGAAGTAATATTTGAAGAATTTAAAGGTACTGGCAATTCCGAGATTGTTCTTGATCGTAAAATTTCAGATAAAAGGATTTATCCTGCTATTGATATTACTAAATCTGGCACTAGAAAGGAAGAGCTGCTTGTTGATAGAGTAATTCTTTCCAAAATGTGGGTACTTCGTCGTATTATCAACCCTATGGGCACTGTTGATGCGATGGAATTTTTATTGAGTAAATTTAAAGAAACTAAAACTAATAATGAGTTCTTTAATTCAATGAACTCTTAGTTCATAATTATTTTATAGGAGGTTTACATGCACAAAAGACCAAAAATATCCTTAATAGGTGGTGGTAATATCGGTGGTACTTTAGCTCATATATCAGCTTACAAGGCTCTGGGAGATGTAGTATTGTTTGATCTTGGTACTGGTAAAGCTAGAGGTAAAGCTCTTGATATTGCCCAGAGTAAAACTTTAGACAGGTCTGATATTAGTTTGATTGGTACAAGTAGTTATGCAGATATACAAGATTCTGATGTAGTGATTATTACAGCTGGGATTCCAAGAAAACCAGGTATGAGTAGAGATGATCTTGTTGCTACTAATGCAAATGTTATGAAAGAAGTTGCTCAAGGTATAAAAAAATATGCTAGCAATTCTTTTGTAATTGTTATTACCAATCCGCTAGATGCTATGGTATATGTCCTGCAGAAAGAGAGCGGACTACCAACAAATAAAGTTGTTGGTATGGCTGGTGTACTAGATTCTGCCAGATTTAATTATTTTCTAGCTGAAGAATTTAAGGTGTCTGTTGATAATGTAACTAGCTTTGTGCTTGGTGGACATGGAGATTCTATGGTTCCTTTGGTTAGATATTCTACAGTCGCTGGTATACCAGTTCCTGACTTAATCAAAATGGGTTGGACTACAAAAGAAAGAATTGATGCAATAATCGAGCGTACCAAAAATGGTGGTGGTGAGATAGTTTCTTTACTTGAAACAGGATCAGCTTATTATGCACCCGCATTATCAGCAATAGAGATGGCTGAGAGCTATTTGCATGACAAACGCAAAATTATGCCTTGTGCTGCCTATTTAAATGGTGAATATGGTGAAAAAGACATTTACGTTGGTGTACCTGTTGTGATAGGTAAAAATGGTGTTGAGAAAATTGTTGAAATTGAATTTACCCAAGAAGAAAAAGATAATTTTACATCTTCAGTTAATTCCGTTAAAGAATTAGTAAAAACTATAAAATAATTGATTGTATAGTATTTGAGAAATGAAGCTTTCTGATTTTGATTTTGATCTCCCTGTTGAACTAATTGCTCAAGAACCATTAAAGCAGAGAGATCAATCAAATTTAATTATCTCTTTTGAAAACAATAAAATAGTAAAATTTACGGATATTATAGATTATTTAAATCCAGGGGATTTGATGGTTTTCAATGATAGTAGAGTAATAAATGCTAAGTTAACTTTAGAGAAATCAGGTAAGAGTATTAACATCAATTTAAATAAACCATCACTTATTAACAATAGTTGGAGAGCATTCGCAAAACCTGCCAAAAAATTGATAATAGGTGATGAATTTTTATTTGATAATCATAAATTAGTTATTACTAATAAATTTGAATTTGGTGAGATAGAAGTTAGCTTTATATTGGATGATAATATAGATATATTTACTTTTCTTGATAAATATGGTGAAGTGCCATTACCATTATATATAAAAAGACAACAAACAAATAAAGAAGATTTTTTGAGATACCAAACTGTATATAGCGTGAACAAAGGTTCTGTTGCTGCCCCCACAGCTGGTTTACATTTTACTCCAGAATTGTTACAAAAAATAAGAGCCAAAAATATTGAAATTCATTTCGTAACATTACATGTTGGTGGCGGCACATTCTTGCCAGTTAAAACAGAAAATATAGTTGATCATAAAATGCATTCTGAATATTTTTATATTAGCAGAGATACAGCAAAAGCCATTAATAATG
>Ga0222713_10000419_pt1:0-25000 | contig 47886 bp, 39 predicted proteins | sample C33_649DmetaG_FD_165061 | JGI IMG/M metagenome (GOLD analysis project Ga0222713, IMG submission 165061) | Estuarine water microbial communities from San Francisco Bay, California, United States - C33_649D | ecosystem: Environmental > Aquatic > Marine > Unclassified | place: USA... | reverse complement strand
ATCTTGATAGCTTTTTGATTCATTAATAAAATCTTTGTAAAAATCTTTTGATACTTCATAGGAAGTTTGATTAATGGATGGACCAATAACAACTACTATGTTACTAGCGCCTTTTTGCTTCATATTATTAGCTACTATTTTTATTAAATCTAATTTTGCACCACGCCAACCGCAGTGAGCAGATCCAATTACACTTCCATCTTCGCTTGCAAATAACAGTGGTACGCAATCTGCAGTACGGATTGCTAAAACAATATTTGAGATTTTCGTTACTGAAGAATCCGCTTCTGGCCAAATATTAAAATCAGTTTTTAAGTCATCAATATAAGCAACTTTATTACCATGAACCTGATTTAACAATAACATATTTTTTGCATCAAAACTCTGAATCACTTTCTCTATATTATTTTTTGCTTGATCTATAGTTATCTGATCTTCAAAATTATGTATATTATATTTATGAGTTAAGTTATGGTCACTCCTATCAAAAATTTTATAATAAACTTTGTTTTTAATCAGTTCATTTAACATTAATTATCCTTGAGATTATGTTCAAAAATAAATTAACAGATAGAATACGAAAATACAATATCTTAAAAGAAATTGAAAATAATTTGAAAAAAGATTTTAATCTAACTCCATGCTTAGGAGCAGAGCTAGAATTTTATCTTCCCAATATTAAAGATGATTTACAATTATTAAAGCTAGAAGAATCAATAAAGCAAAAAATAAAAAAAGAAAAAGGTTTTAAGCAATATGAAATTGAAATACCACCCTCAACTTATATAGCCTCCTACCCAGAAATAATTTATAGAATACGAAATAAAATCAGCGAAGAAGCAAGGAAATTAGGTCTTATCGCTAATTTTAAACCGAAACCTTTCCCAGATGATTATGGCAGTAGTATGCATATTCATTTTAATTTTCTTGAAAATAATGAGGCTGAAAAATATGCAAAAATTTTATGCCATTATCTACCTCAAACTATCGATTCTTTTTTGCAAAAAAAAGAAGATTATGAACGATTAGACAAGAAATTCATGGCTCCAACCCATATTTCATATGGTGGAAATAATCGTACTACTCTTATTAGAATACCAGATCTTGCACCAAAACGTCTTGAACACCGCTTAGCTTCAGCAGATGCAGAGCCATATAAGGTGATATATGCTATTTTATATTCTATTTATTCTGGTTTAAAAAATCCTGAACAAATAACAAAACTCGATAAAACTTTTGGTAATGCTTACGACCCACAATACAATTTAACAAAGATATTATAAGTTACAACACTCTTCTTAAAAAAACTTTTATGAATAAAGTGTATTATCTTGTGTTATTTATTATCAATAATCGATATCTCAACTCAATGCGGCAAAAATAATTACGTGAATTCAAAAAAAACTATAGACCCTTTAACAAACTTTTGTTATAAGAGATGGAAATGACATTTATATATAAATGTTTTTATTCCTCGGTAGCTCAGTGGTAGAGCAAACGGCTGTTAACCGTTCGGTCGCTGGTTCGAATCCGGCCCGAGGAGCCATATTTATTAATCTTCTATAGATTCCACAGATATTACCTCAGGAACATAATGCTGAAGCATTGACTCTATCCCATTTTTTAAAGTAATACTTGAACTCGGACAACCAGAACATGCTCCTTGCAATTGAAGATATACTATACCATCCTTGAAACCTTTATATATTATATCTCCACCATCCATTGCAACAGAAGGTCTAACTCTAGTTTCTATAATTTCAATAATTTGCTTTTCAATTTCTGAAAATAATTCGTTATTAACTTGGGTAAATATATTTTTGTTTTCATCTAACACAGGCAAACCAGAAACTAAATGATCCATTATAACCATCAATATTTCCGGTTTTAACAATTTCCAATCAGATTCGTCAATTTTTGTTACAGTAATAAAATCAGCACCAAAAAAAACCGCCTTTATATCATTAATATTATATATTTTAGCTGCTAGAGAGCTTTTTGCTCTAGCTTCTTCAAAATTATTAAAGAATACCGGATCAGCGCTTATCTCTATACCAGGAAGAAATTTTATAGCATTAGGATTAGGAGTTTCTTCAGTTTGAATGAACATATAATATAAACCTAAAAAATGTTTGTTGTTATATTGTATTTTTCTTAGAGACACTAATTTTTAAGAATAATAGCGCGGAAATCAGAAAAATAATAATACCTAATAAATCTTGACCAAAATCACTAAGCCCAATTGGGATAGCTAGAATATTAGTATCTTTATACCAAGCAAAAGGTATACTAAGCAATGCCCCCATTATCGCTTCTCCCGCAATAAAACCCGATGCTATCATTACACCATTTTCTTTTATATTATCTGAATTATTCCCTCTTAACAATATAGAACGCAACAACCCTCCACAAAAAAATGCTACTGATATACCAATAGGCAAATAAAAACCCGACGCAAAAATCATTATTGGTAATTTTAACTTTTTAAAGCATCTAGAAAGAGCTAAATCGAAAAAAATTACAATTATAGCAATAATAATTCCACTATTGATTAATGCCCAAGGAAGTTTATCTGTAAACAAACCTTTTGTTATCGATGAAATAAGCATAGCTTGTGGCGCAGAAAGTAGTTTTGATGGGTCCATATCAGGGCGAGGGAAAATATCACCAATACCATAAGCTTCAAACATAGTTTGAAGTACAAAAGGAGTAGTAATAACCGATACTATAATTCCTATCATAAGTACTAATTGCTATTTCCAAGGTGTTGATCCAATTATATATCCTGTTTTCAAGTCTTGCATATTATCACCACCAAGAACCATTACAGATCCAACAACCGATGTAAAAATCAAAATCATACCAATTATCGTTATATCTGATATATGGCTTCCACCATCAATAAGCAAAATTGGAGATATAATAGAAGCAAACAATATAATAGTTGCCAAACATAAACCGGAAGCTGGTAAAGAAGTAGTACCTAAAATTCCAACAAGTTGCGAAGCAACGGATGACATAATAAAACCAACAATAACAACAGCAATAACAGCAACACTAGAAATGGAAATCTTATACCAGACACTAAAATTAGTGTTACCAAGTGTATAATAAAAAAATATCCCAATGCAAATTGATATAAAAAATATGCCTATAGTAAATATAAAAGCTGGAATGTCTTTTTCTGTTCTAAGCTTTCCTGTTAATGATACACGAGTTGATCCAGTAACACCAAGAATTACAGCTTTTTTTATTGTAGGCAAAATTGCTATTAAAGACCATAATGACCCAGCTATCATAACGCCTACAGCAATATATCTTAGATATTGCTTTTGTAACAAAGCTAACGATGGAACAATATCAATAGAAGAAATTTCAGCACTATATATTGAACCCAAATATGGAATAACTATAAAATTAGCTACTATTGCACCAATCAACATTATTGAACTACTTCCTAATCCTATAATATAACCAGCCCCCAAAGAAAGGGGGGAAAGAGCTACACTTGCACCAATAACAGTACCAAATGATTTTGTTCCATATATTACAAAATCTGAACCGATTTTAAAACCACCCTGCGCTAAAGCAATAAATGCTGATATAAAAGAGCCTTTAAGTAGCAATGATGTAGAATGACCTTTAGTTTCACCAGCGATAAGAACTTCTGCAACAGCAATTCCTTCAGGGTAAGGCAGATTTTCTTCTACAATCATAATATTACGTAAAGGTATAGACATAAAAACACCAAGTATGCCTCCAAGACCTAGTATCAACATTGTGTCTAAATATCTAAATTCTTGCCAATATCCAGATAATAAAATTGCTGTGATACAAAAAGCTGCCATAGCTGCAACACTCTCCCCAGCCGAAGCAATGGTTTGTACTACCACATTTTCTAATAGACTAGTCTTTTTGAATGCCTTAAACACCATCACCGAAAGCAATGCAGCTGGAATAGAAGCTGCAACTGTACGTGCAAATTTTAACCCTATATACAAACTAGACATAGTAAAAATAATCGCCAGAATAATACCCAATACTACAGATTTTACCGTCACTTCTGGTAATGATATCTGCCCTTTTATATACGGAACATGATTATCTTTTTCAGGTATCTTCATAATTTTTACAAACCTAGTTCTTAAAGTGACAACGCATATTTTTCTTAACTATGCATCAATTATACATTATTTTTTAAACTTTCTTTGCCATTCTTTTTCTTTCTGTCGGATCAAGATACATTTTTCTTAATCTAATTGATTTTGGAGTAACTTCTACCCTTTCATCATCTTGGATATAAGCAATAGCCTGCTCTAATGACATTAAACGCGGAGGTGTTAAACGAACAGCTTCATCTTTACTCGTTGTTCTCATGTTACTTAACTGCTTGGATCTAAGAGGATTCACCTCTAAATCATTATCACGTGTATGCTCTCCAATAATCATTCCTTTATATACAGCAACACCAGAGCCAATAAACATTTGCCCCCTATCTTCAAGTTGCCATAGTCCGTAAGCTACGGAATCTCCATCTTCCGTGGATATTAACACACCATTTCTTCTTCCTTCAATTTTACCGCAATAAGCTCCATAAGAATGATATATTCTACTCATGATACCAGTACCACGAGTTTCCGTTAAAAATGGACCATGATAACCTATTAAACCCCTGGAGGGAGCAATGAATAAGAGACGTGTTTTGCCAGCACCAGTAGAGCGCATATCAATCATTTGACCTTTTCGAAGATTCATCGACTCAACAACTGATCCTACATATTCAGAATCAACGTCAATCTGCACCTCTTCCATAGGCTCTTGGCGCTCACCTGTTTTTTCATCAGTCTTGTATAATACAGTAGGACGACTAATAGAAAGCTCAAAACCTTCTCTTCTCATAGTTTCAATCAATACGCCCATTTGCAATTCACCGCGACCAGCCACTGCAAAAGAATCAGTTTGAGCTGTTTCTGAAATAGTAATAGCAACATTACCTTCCGCTTCTTTCATTAATCTTGCTCTTAACACTCTGGAAGTTAACTTATCTCCTTCTCGCCCAGCTAAAGGAGAATCATTAACAGAAAATATCATTGCAAGAGTTGGCGGATCTATAGGTTGAGCTGTAAGTGGAATTGAAATTTCAATATCGCAAATTGTATCTGCAACACTTGCAACTTCAAGTCCAGCAATAGCGATAATATCACCAGCAATAGCGCTCTGTATAGGAACTCTATCTAACCCTTTAAAACTAAGCATTTTAGTAATTCTGCCAGTTTCAATAACTTTTCCTTCTATATTCATCACTTTAATAGGTGTATTAATTCTTGCAGTACCAGTTTCAATTCTACCAGTTAAAATTCTTCCTAGATAAGAATCATATTCTCTTGTAGTAACAATCATTGAAAAAGGTGCGTTAGGTTCAGAATTAGGCTCTTTAACATATCTTATTATAGTATCAAATAGATCAGATACATTTTCACGTGGACCGCTTAAATCATGAACAGCCCAACCACTTCTTCCTGAAGCATAAATGATAGGAAAATCCAGCTGATCATTAGTAGCGTCTAGAGACATAAACAATTCAAAAATTTCATCTAAAACCTCTGTTTCTCTTGCATCACTACGATCAATCTTATTGATTACAACAATAGGTTTTAATCCAATTTTCAAAGCTTTTCCAAGAACGAATTTTGTCTGAGGCATAGGACCTTCCGCTGCATCAACTAACAATACTACACCATCTACCATAGATAAAATACGCTCAACCTCTCCACCAAAATCTGCGTGACCTGGTGTATCTATAATATTAATTTTTATATCATTCCAATTAACAGAAGTACATTTTGCTAGAATTGTTATACCACGTTCTTTTTCTAGATCATTTGAATCCATAGCTCTTTCAACGACTGCTTGATTATCTCGAAACAATCCGCTTTGTCTTAGCATTGTGTCTATAAGGGTTGTTTTACCGTGATCAACGTGAGCTATAATAGCTACGTTTCTAATATGAGAGGACATGTTTGTTATTTATAATTGGTTTACAAAATTTGCATTAATTTAAACATTTTTTTACTAAAAGTCTACAAATTCTTTAAACCACATGTAGATTGCTAATATTAAAATTCTAACTAACCTAAAATATTTATCCCAAAATCTTTGAGTGTTTATGTTTATTATTAAATCCAAGTAGATAATCCTTTGCGCTCATTATTCTTTTGCCTTCTGGTTGCAACATAATAATTCTCAATATTCCTTTGCTACACGATATCTCAAAAAAAGAACTATTATCTAAAATCATTCCAGGATCATATTTATGATCAATATCAATATATTCAGCTTCTATTATTTTAATTTTTTTATTTTGATATGTAAAATAAACACCAGGCCAAGGATTCATTCCTCTTATTTTGCAATCTATTGCAAAAGCAGTTTCATTCCAGTCTATTTTCGACTCCTCTTTGGAAAGTTTATGCGCATATAACACCCCTGTTGTCGATTGTTTAACAGCTTTTATGTTTTCAATATTATCAAGAACATGCATCAGCATTTGCGCTCCAAGTTTTGAAGTATTATCATGCAATTCTGCAAAAGTAATCTTCTTAGAAAGAGGAAATTTTTTTTCTGCAAGAATATCACCTGTATCAAGACCTTCATCCATTTGCATAATACAAACAGCAGTTTCACTCTCGCCATTAATTATTGTTCTTTGTAGAGGCGCGGCACCTCTATATTTAGGCAAATCAGATGGGTGTATATTCAAACAACCATGTTTTTTTGCTTCTAAAACATTTTTTGGAATAATAAAACCATAAGCAGCAACCACAATTATATCAGCCTTAATAGATTTTATAAGTTTATCCGCATCTTCATTTCTTAATGTGGATGGTGTATAAACTGGAATATCATGTTTACTAGCAAATTCATGAACAGGCGATTCTGTGACTTTCATTCCCCTCCCCCTAGCCTTAGGTCTTTGAGAAAAAACAGCAGCTATTCTATGATTCTTTGATTCTAATATTGCTTTCAGCGCTGGCAGGGCAAACAAAGGTGTACCCATAAAAATTATGTTCATATTCTTATAAATTATAATCAGTAATAAATTTTTATCAAAATCAGAAACCTTGGGATAAGCTCTCAAATAATGAATTTTGTTTAAATCTTGTCATGTTAAGTTTTGGATCAAATTTGTTGATATCATATTCAAGACAAGAACACGAAAAAATATAACCTTTTTGGTCATCTATTTTTTGGATACACTGCCCACATATGCCTTTCATCATGCATTGCATTGGGGCTAAGATGTTAGAAATAAAGTGGTGATATTTAAATAATTCTTGCCCATGTTCTTTTATTTTTATTAAGATTTCATTTTTTACATAGCATATAATATAGGAATTGAGAGGAAGTTTTGCTATTTTCATCTTAGCTATTAAATCATTAATAATTTCATCAATTTTATCATTATACTGCAATATATAAGTTTTGTCAGCCAGATCCTTTATTTTATTAGTATAAAAAACATCTTTTGAGGTTTCGTAAATTGCAAAAAATAAAATTTGCTTCCCTTGTTTTTTAAGTTCTTTAGCAATTGGCAAAAGAGCCATATTCCTTACCCCCTCTCCAATTAAAATTACAGTCTGAGATTTAGGAATATGGCTTCTAGAGCCAGTTGGTCCCATAAGGACCACTTCTTCTCCCTCTTTAAGTTTGGAACAGAGTTTAGTCGAAATACCAGTTTTTAAAATCACAAAATAAATTAATCCTTGTTCTGGATCAATTTCATATGGACTCAAAGCAAGTGGTTTTGTAGTTTTACTGATATTATCTGATAAATTCTGTAGCCTAAAAATTTGTCCTATCTGGTAATTTTTTGAAGCCAAGGAAGATTTTATTACTAAATCTATCACATTAGAAGAAATTTCTTTTATAGAATGAATTTTAGCTTTCAATTGCTTATCTAAAATTTCACTAAATTCCAAAAAAGAAGAATTTGTGTTTGGCTGATATTTGCTAAGTTGCCGCGTTATTTTCTTATAACCATTTTTAGCACTAGCGATAGCCTTAACTACACTACCAGAATATTTTTGATTACAATCACCAAAATGACTGAATCTTTCATTATCACCTGTGAATCCAACTATATCCTGAAACTCATTATCTTCTGTGCCAATAGCTACTAATACTGTTTTTGCAGGAATAGTCACAATATTTTTTTGCTGATCAAGAAAGTCAACCTGATTTACATATTCATATTTATCAGTCTTTATTTCCAATGGAGTTAAATTTAAAATAAACTCTACGCCTATAGCTTTGGCATGCTCTATTTCTTCATGATTTCTTTTGTAAGCTGGAGAATATTCAATGTTATTTCTATAACAAATTTTCACCCCTCCAAGATTTTTAAAAATATCAATTTTTTCTCTAAAAGATTGAGCTTTTCTAAATAGTCTTGCGTGAAAAAGAAACTCTTCTGCTATTATTTTATCTTCATTTGATAATTTATCTAAATTTACAAGATTATTTTCATATGAACTCAGCAATTTTTCTACTTGTCTATAGTAGTAATGTATTACTTCAACACTACTATCAATTGCTGTTAATCCACAACCAATAACAACAACAGGCATTCTTAAAAGTAAATTGATATTGCTGTTTTCTAGATAAGCTCCGCCTTGTTGTAGATTCATTAAAAAATCAGCAGCACTTTTCACACCTTTAAAAAAATAAGAAGCCAAATTTATGTATTTTGGTTTGCCAGCACCAAGACATAGAGCTATATGGTCAAAACCCAAAGCAAAAGATTGCTCAGTATTAATATTACTACCAAGTCTTACTCCCCCCATCATTTTAAAATGATCGCTTCTTCTCTCTAAAATTAATCTGATTAAAGTTAAATTATTCTTATCCCATCTATTAGTAATGCCATATTCCGCTACCCCACCAAACCCTTGAGGTATTCTTTTTGATAAAGCTTGTTTTATTTTGAGATAAGATTTTATTGGGTTTTTTATATCAAAATCTAAAGGTCTTATTTTCAAACCATCAATAGATATAACATTATGCCCTTCATTTAATAAATAATGCGTAAGAGCAAAACCCGCTGGTCCTAGACCAGTTACTAAAATATTATAATTAGTTGGCTCTTTTGGCAATGGTGACTTAATATTGAGCGGATTCCACTTTGTTAATAAAATATATATTTCTACTCCATAAGGAAGATTTAAAACATTATCTAGAATTACTGATTCAATCAGAGGAATATTAACAGGATCTTGTTTTTGAAAAATACAAGATTTCATACAATCATTACAAATTCTATGCCCCGTTGCTGCTACAAGTGGGTTATCAATTAAAATAACACCAAGAGCTCCTATATTAAAGCCAAGGGATAAAATTTTATTCATTTCAGAGATTTTTTGATCTAATGGGCAACCATTAACTATTTTATTTTCTTGTGTTTTTAGACCATGCCTACAAGAATCTTTTTCCTGATAATGACAATATATACAATATTTTGCATTAGAAAGAGCATTTTCTAAACTGACCTCCTTATCTCTACAATCAAAACCAAGATAAATATCTTGCTCTAACATCTTAATTCTATTTTCTCGAATTAGATTTTCTGAATTTGAAGTTCTCGGTATGTTAAATAATGGTAACGAACTATTGTTTAATACTAGATAAACAGCATAATCTGCGGCAATATTTAATTCTAATTGGAATTTTTCATTTTCTTTTAGCCATTTCATTACATTATTGGCAAAATTAGTTTCTGTAATTTCACCTATTATTCCGCTTAAATCCTGGGAAGTTTTTGAAAAATCTATAAATTGATAATTATGGCTGTTATAATTTTTAAAGACTCTTTGTACAAATTTTCTTCTACATTCATAAATAATATCAAAATCTTTTTGGCGGCATTTTAGAAAAAAATTCTCTTCTTCTATACAAAAAAGTTCAGAAATAAAATCATCAAAATAGGGGGCTACATCAATCAAAAAGCTTGAATAATCAAAAGATAGAAATTCACTAGAATGAACAATCAACTTATATTCGATTAGCTTTTCATATAAAATCTTATTTTCTTTTTCCAGATAATCCAAAAAGATTCCGTCAATTTTCTTAAGACCTTCTAAAGAATTCAAATCACTAAAATTTACTGTAAAATTCAGATTCATAAACTTAAATTATCAAACAAAAAGTTCAAAGATTTATATTCTATAGTCATTCCACGATTTAAACAATGATGGCTTTGATTTGATTGTAATTCAATCGCTTCTACTAATATCATCTTGTTGATAACTTGCCAAAACTATAGGATGTTTATTAAATAAGAAAAAACCTTGATAAAGAAAAAATTTCAAATATCCATTAATTGACTATAATGGAATCAATCCAATCTTGTAATGTGTTTTTCGGTTGAGCCCCTATCTTTACCGCAATTTGCTTACCTTCTTTAAATAGCATCATAGTTGGAATACTCCTAACCCCAAATTTAGAAGGCGTTTCAGGATTATCATCAATATTCATTTTTACTATCTTGACTCTATCTTTCATCTCTTCTGATAATTGCTCAAGAATAGGAGTAAGCATACGACATGGACCGCACCACTCAGCCCAAAAATCTATTAACACTGGTAATTTTGAATCTACCACTTCAGACTCAAATTCGTCATCTCTAATTTGTTTTGCCATAAAATAAACCGATTATACTTGTTATTTTCTCATTTTCTTCCGACATTCTTTACCAAATCCATCTGGATTAAAGATACTCACCTTAATTCTTACTCACTAACTTTCCTCTTAAATCATCAATTAATGCATCAATTCCTTGATTGATAATAATGTTATTAAACTCTGATTTTTGAGAATTTAATATACTAACACCTTCAGTAATAATATCATCTATTTTATAAGTGCTTTTTTTCGCATTCTCTAGTTTATGCACTAAATAATCAACTTTTATACCAGTATCAGAATCTGTTTTTAAAATTTCCAAACTAACAATAAACATATTATCATCTATTTTACTCACTTTTTTAATCACTGGTTTTTCGCCACTATAAGTCTTTGAAAGATCAGCATAAGCCTGAACTATAAATTTAGAATATACATCAATGAATTTTTCTATTTCTTGAGTAGAGAGGGTTTTTTTATTACGACCTAGAGCATATTGCGCCATCCAATCAAGATTTAAATTATCGCGGATTAGATCGGCTGATTTTTTCACTTTACCCTCTTCAGTTAAACTATTATTATCAAGAATATTGCGCCCTTGAGTAATTAAATTACTAACATAAGCTTTGAGCTGAGCTGTATCATTATCAACTGCTACAGAAGATGCTTCTACATGCGAAATGCAAAAAAACATATATGTATATATTAATATATTACTAATAATTTTCATAAAGAAACCATAATTAACGTTAACAGCGCAATTTTCAAATTATAAAGTTTTAGTTTCTAAAGTGCAATACTAATTTGACACTGAGCATTTATGTCCTTTCGGATATAGTATACTTGACTCTCTTTGAGAAAAAGTAGCTTCTCTTACCGCAATATAGGGATCTAAAGAATTTTTAGAAATATAATCAGTAAAAGGCATAATGTCAGCACGCCTATAAAGAATTTTAGCACCCCCAACAAGAATTTCAAAATCCTTATGAAAAACCCGATCAAGAGGATTGAATAACCTATTAGCAATTAACGGATCTCCTAGATCTCTTGCACTAATTCCACCATACATAGGCAAAATTAGATAAGGACCCGGCCCAACACCGTAATGCGCTAAACTATTACCAAACGTTTGCTGCGGAGGTGTTAAACCAAGTTTACCAGCTACATCAAAAATTCCAGCTATGCCAAAAGTACTATTTATTGCAAAACGCCAAAAACTTTTAAAAGCACCATCAGAGTTCCCCTGCATCATATAGTTTACAGTAGATAAAGGTTCCGATATATTACCAACAAAACTTTCTATCCTATTTTTCGTGTAATCATTCGTAAATCTCCTATATCCTTTTGCGAAAGGCCTTAATATAAAAGTGTCAAGCACTCCATTAAAAATAAAAATCTTCCTATTTAATGCTTCGTAAGGATCGTAAACTCGGCAATACTCATTATCATTAATATCAGGATAGTTATCGCTATATTGCTCTTGATTGCTTGATGCTCTAACATTTCCAATTTCAAAAATTAGCAACATGATTAGGACACAAAAATACAAGGAGCTTTTTTCTACCTTACTTAAGACAAGAGAGCTAAAGGAAAATTTAATAAAATGCATATTTATTTTTCAATTTTGTTAAAATTACTAACGTATCATGACAATAGTTTGATTAAATTTTATTATTTTTATCTAAAAAAAATCTTTTGCAGATGAAAATACAATAATTATCCTTCATAAGCAATTGCAAATCTAATTCAGCAATAACTTTTAAACCGCATGATTTTATTACTTGATCTAGGTAAATTTTATCATAAGAAAACTCAAGATATTTTTCAGAAAATTTTATAGAATCACTAATTCTCAAGGCAAATGCAAAATAACCTTCTTCAGATAAAAGATTGGTGATTTGCGCAAACACTACCGCTAATTCTGAATCATTGGAAAAACCATCCATACTTAGGATCACGTCATATTTTTCGTTTTTATTCTCAGTCAAATATTCTTCAATAGAGCTATTAGCTACAGTTTCATAAACCAAATCTCTCTGACATCTTTTTTGCAGTTTAATCATTTCCACTGAAGTTTCAACACCATTCAGAGTAAACCCATCGCGCATTCTTTTTTGAATTTCTTGACCAAGCAAACCTAGATTACTACCAACCTCAAGTATAGAATATTTCTCTGGTAATTTATCAATTGCACCCACTAATTGAATAATCAAATTTTTTGGTAAATCGTAACCTTTGTTAAAAAATTTATCAATAACATTCTCGATAGTCATACCTCGATAAATTGAATATATTTCACTTGGCACTTTAGAAAAATTATTACTAGACTTAATAAATTTTAGCAATCCTATTTTGTCTTCACTAACTCCCTTTTCAAGATGAATAATCGCTTTTTTGTGATTGTTTTTTAAGAAATAAGTCCATCCCAGCCAGTAATTCACGAAAGGATCGTTTGGTCGTAGAAATTTATCTACTAATATAAACCTAAAAATTGCATCATTATAATTCTGATTATTAATATGATATAGAGCAAGAGTTATATTTGCCTCAGCAAAATTTTTTAAATTATATCGCAATTGTTGAAAATTATTTTTTAGTACATAAAATTGATTTTTGAGCATTGCTGGAATATTCATAAAAAATGCAAAAATCCATTTTACATAATCAACTAATTTAGAAAAAATACTAGGTGCTATCATAAATATTCAAATGTTTAGATTTAGAATTTTTTGAGTTTGATTTTCAAAGAATATTCTCATATAATCCGTTGTAGTTCAAACTAATAAAACAATATTATCTATTATCTAACGATTTTCATAAAAAACTAGTAACAAAATTATGTCCTTATTAGCTCAAAGATTAAATTTAGTTAAACCATCCCCTACTCTTGCTGTATCGGCAAAAGCTGCAGAATTAAAAAGAAGCGGTGTTGATGTTATATCTCTTGGCGCTGGTGAACCAGATTTTGATACACCAGAAAACATTAAGCTTGCAGCAATAGATGGCATAAACAAAGGTCTTACAAAATATACTAATGTTGATGGTATGCCGGAGTTGAAAAATGCCGTATGTAATAAATTTAAACAAGAAAACAATCTTGAATATTTACCAGAACAGGTAATAATTGGCGTTGGTGGAAAACAGGTAATATATAATTTATTCATGGCTACTCTTAATAAGGATGATGAAGTAATAATTCCAGCTCCTTATTGGGTTTCATATCCAGATATAGTTTTGCTTGCTGAAGGTAAACCAGTAATAATTGAAGCTCATATAGAAAATGGCTTCAAAGTAACACCAGAGTCGCTTGAGAAAGCAATTACAAGTAAAACTAAATGGTTTATTTTAAATTCGCCAAGCAATCCTTCTGGAGCAACCTACTCTAAAGAAGATTTAATTTTATTAGCTGATCTTTTAAGAAAATATCCACAAATTCAAATAATGTCTGATGATATATACGAACATATAACTTTTGATGGATTCAAATTCTATACATTAGCTACTATAGCCCCAGATCTCAAAGATAGAATCTTTATAGTTAATGGTGTTTCAAAAGCTTATTCAATGACGGGATGGAGAATAGGATATGGGGCTGGGAATAAAGATATAATAAAAGCAATGACACTAATTCAGTCTCAAAGTACTTCCAACCCCTCTTCGATAAGCCAAGTAGCAGCCATTGAAGCTCTTAATGGCACACAAAGCTATATAGCTGACAATGCCATTGGCTTTAGAAAAAAGCGAGATCTAGTACTTAATTTATTATCAAAAATCAAAACTTTTGAATTTTATAAATCAGAAGGAGCTTTTTATTTATTTCCTAGATGTACAAAATTATTTGGCAGGAAAACAAATTCTGGAAAAATATTAGAAAATGATAATGATGTAGCAACATATCTATTAGAACATGCAAATGTAGCAGTAGTTCCTGGTATAGCATTTGGTTTAAAAGGCTATTTTCGCATTTCTTATGCAACAAGCGAAGAATCGTTGATTAAAGCATGTAATAGAATCGAGGAAAGCATACGCCAATTAAATTAATTGGATTAATGAAAAAAATAATAAAACATTATCTAAAAAATAGTCAACTAATATTCAATTTAGTATCTGGTATAATTTTCGTCTATCTTAAATTTGCTTATCTTACTAGCAAGTGGCATTTTGTTATGCCAAAAGATCTGGATGAGAAAAAAATCGATAATGAAAATGGGCTTTTTTTTGCCATATGGCATAATAGACTAGCTTATAGTATGTATATTTTTGGTAATTACAAGAATACATTTGCTCTTACTAGCCCCCATTCTGATGGTAAAATAATTGGTAAATTAGTTTTAATGATGAATCATAAAATTATCCAAGGCTCAACTAATAAAAACTCAAATAGCGCCATAAAAGAAATTATAAAACAAATTACAAATGGTGGTAAAATAGTTGTAACACCTGATGGTCCAAGAGGTCCTATTTATAAAAATGGAAGTGTGATTACCAAAATCGCTAGTAAATATAATAAAAAATTAATTCCTGTTTCATGCCATACTTCAAGTTATTTTGAACTAAAAAGCTGGGATAAAATGATGATACCAAAACCTTTTAGCAAAATAACAGTAGTATTAGGCAAACCTTTAGAACTAAGTGGTGATGATGATCGTGATAGATTATTATTAGAAAAGAAATTAAATAATTTAACATTTGAAGCTAAATGTTTTTATTAGTTAGTTAAGACTCAATTTTTTGAATAAATTCTCAATTTCAGCAAGATTTTCAAATGCTTCATCATGATAAAATCTTATTTCTGGAGAATATTTCATGTTTATTTCTTTTGTTATATGCTGCCTAATGACATATTTTGACTCTTCCAGAGCTTCTAAAATTACATCACTTGATAAGCTTGTGTTAAAAGGTAGGAAATAACAATTTGCGATCTTAAGATCGTTAGATATATTCACTTTTGTAATCGTTAAAGGCATAGAAAAAAGCCTTGCATCTATTCTCTTTCCTTTTCTAAGACAATCGATTAAAGCAGAACTAATTAATTGAGATACTTTTAATTGTCTTTGTGATTGTGGCTTTTCACGATTTTTAAGTTTAAAGCTGCTTTTGTTCTTCGACAATTTCAAATACCTCTACCAAATCACCAATTTTAATATTATCATAATTTTCAAAGGCAATACCACACTCATAACCTTCTCGCACATCTTTTACATCTTCTTTAAAGCGTTTAAGAGTTTTAAGCTTACCTTCATGAATAACTATATCTTCACGGAGTAATCTAACACCAGCTCCTCTTTTGATAACTCCTTTAGTTACGTAACTACCTGCTATTTTTCCAACTTTAGATACATTAAATACTTCTCTTATTTCAACAGAACCTATATAAATTTCACGAATGATAGGCGACAACATACCACTCATGATAAATTTAATATCATCAATTAAATTATATATTATAGAGTAATATCTAATGTCAATTTTATTTTTTTGAGCATCCATAGCAGCAGCGGCGTTAGGTCTTACATTAAAACCAAGAATTATTGCTCCAGTTGCTTTAGAAAGTGTAACATCAGATTCTGTTATCCCACCAACTGCCTGATGAATTATTTTTAATTTCACCTCGTCACTAATAATTTTACCTAAACTACCGTTAATAGCTTCAATAGAACCATATACATCTCCTTTGATAATTATTGGTAATTCTTTAATTTTACCATCACCTGACGCTTTTTGGAATAATTCTTCTAAACTAGTTTTTGAAGCAGTAACTCTATTTTCTTTTGATTTTCGAATTCTATATTCGGTAATATCTCTAGCCTGTTTTTCCGTCGCAACAACATTAAATAAATCTCCTGCTGATGGTGCATCGTTCAAACCAAAAATTTCAACAACATATGATGGTCTAGCTGCTTGAACTGATTTACCTTTATCATTATTCATTTTCTTAATACGCCCATAACTTGATCCTGCAACTATCAAATCACCATTTTTCAAGGTTCCACGCTGAACTAAGATACTTATAATAACACCTTCGGCTTTATGTATTCTTGATTCAATAACCACTCCTGATGCACTAGTGTTGGGATTAGCTTTTAAATCTTCTATTTCAGCTACTAAAAGAATAGCCTCTTCAAGCTTATCTAGATTTGTTTTTTCTTTAGCAGAAACAGGTATTATTACCACATCACCACCAAGATCTTCAGATATTAACTCATATTGAAGTAATTCATTTTTTACTTTTTCAATATTTGCATCTGGTTTATCAATTTTATTAATTGCAACAATTATAGGAACGCCAGCTGCTTTTGCATGACTTATCGCTTCAACAGTCTGAGCCTTAATTCCATCATCGGCAGCTACTACTAATACCACTATATCGGTAACTTTTGCTCCTCTAGTTCTCATTTCCGTAAATGCTTCATGTCCAGGAGTATCAATAAAAGTAATCATTCTATTGTCAGACATTGTAACAGTATAAGCACCTATATGCTGAGTAATACCACCTGACTCGCCACCCGCTATATCTGTAGATTTCAAAGCGTCTAGTAAAGATGTTTTTCCATGGTCTACATGACCCATAACTGTTACTATCGGGGCTCTTGACTCTAGATCTTCTATTTTATCATCTTCATTATTGAGAATATTCTCAACATCTGATTCTTGAATTCTTTTTGCAGAATGTCCAAAACTATTGACTATTAATTCCGCTGTATCTGCATCAACAGATTGATTTGCCGTTGCCATAACGCCTAATCTCATTAATTCACGCACAACATCAGCAACTCTCTCAGTCATCCTATTTGCTAACTCAGCTACTGTAATCACTTCTGGAACGATTACTTCTCTATATACTTTATCTTGTTTTTTATTATCTGATGTATCAGTTTTACGTCTTTGCTTAGCTTTTGCACGTTGTATAGAAGCTAAACTTCGAGTTTTAAATGGAACATCACCTGAATCTTCACTTAACATATGGAAGATATCAGATTTTTTGATTTTTTTAACTTCCACAGCCTTTTGTTTTACAAGAGACTTTGCGTCTTCTAATTTTTGTTTCTCAAGCTCTTCATCTTCTTCTTCAATAGTTTTAGGTTTAGCAGGTCTTGAAATTACATCAGTTTTTTCTATGGAAACTACTGGTACCAAAAGAGTATCTTTAACACTAGTATCTTCTTGGATAGGTAAAGCTTGATTCATCTCAACAATTCTTGAAAGAGTGCTTATTTTAGTATTTTCTAATTTATCATCATCATCACGAGCTTTTTGAAGAATTGATAGCCTTCTATTCACTTGTGAATAATCTTCAGAAATATTTTCTGCTTTACCTTCTTTAATATCCAAACCATGGGAAACCGCTTTTCCGCGTTTAACTTCCACGACGACAGTAGAGCCAGAAGAACCAACTACTCGAGATAAAGTCTTAGGGTGCAAGGATTTTCCCAAGGTAAGCCTTGTTCCACTAAAAGTTAATTTTTTTGTTGTCTTATCTTCTATATCTTTATTATTTGTCATATTTTAAATCTAAATATTTTATGGTCTTTTTTAAAGAAGTTCTCTTGATTGTTTACATTATACACAAAATCTTATTAAACAACAGCTTCCTATAAATTATTTATTTTGAGATTGAGCAAAATAAATTAATTCTTCTATATCTTTGTTACTAATATTATCTTCAGGAACAATTTTTCTAAATTCTTCAATAGTTATTTCAGCAAGATCTTCAATAGTTTTTACACCGTATTCCGCTAATTTCAGTATGTATTCAGGATCAAGATTAAGAGCATCTACTAGATCCTGTTCAACACCTAGCTGCTCTAAATCTTCAATAATTTTATCATTTTGATTATCAATATATTCTACAGCTCGATTTTTTAACTCTTTTGCTAATTCAGCATCAAAACCTTCAATAGATTCAAGAGAAGTTTGGTCACTATTAGCAATTTGATCTATTGTGGTAAAACCTTCGGCTGAAAGCAGCTGCGCTAGCACCTCTTCTAAACCAAGTCCATTTGTAAATATTTCAGTGGTATTTGTAAATTCTTCAATACGTCTTTTAGACTCTTGTTCTTCAGTCATTACATCAATTGACCAGTTAGTAATCTTGGATGCAAGACGTACATTCTGACCACGTCTACCAATAGCGATGCTTAATTGATCATCCGGAACAACCGCTTCAACTCTTCTTTTCTCTTCGTTGAAAACAATCTTTGAAATTTGCGCAGGGGTCATAGCATTAATTACAAATTGAGCTATATTTTTATCCCATAATAATATATCAATTTTCTCTCCATGTAGCTCATTGGTAATTGCACGCACTCTATTCCCCCTAACTCCGACACAAGACCCAACAGGATCAACGCCTACATCAGAAGCATATACCGCAACTTTTGCTTTAGAACCAGGCTCGCGGGCAATAGACTTGATTTCAATTATATGGTCATATATTTCAGGCACTTCCATTTCAAATAATTTTTCAAGAAATTTATCACTCGTCCTTGATAAAAATATTTGCTGCCCCTTTGTTTCTGGTCTTACATCAAGAACAAATGCTTTTATTCTATCGTTAATTTTGAATATCTCACCTCTAATTTGCTGATCTTTTCTAAGTAGCGCTTCTGCTCTTCCAATATCAACAATAATATTACCAAACTCTATCCTTTTTACCGTACCGTTCAAAATATCGCCTTTTCTATCTTTATAATCTTCATATTGACGAAGACGCTCAGCTTCACCAACTTTTTGTATTATAACTTGTTTTGCTGTTTGCGCAGCAACCCTGCCAAGATCAATTGGTGGTAATTTTTCTAGAATCACTTCATCTATTTTAGCATCGGCTCTAATTAACATAGCCTCTGAAAGATCAATTTCTGTGAATGTATTTTCAACTTTTTCAACTACTTTTAAAACACGATACAATATTATTTCACCAGTATTTTGATTAATCTCGGCTTTAATATTATGCTCGTGACCATATTTTTTACGACCAGCCATTTGCACTGCCTGCTCCATCGCATCAATTAAGTGTGTACGTGGTATGCCTCGCTCTCTTGATACCGCTTCAACTATCTGTAAAATTTCTGCATTACCTACATTATTCATTGCAATAATCCCCCAATATACTTTTTTGTGTTAGTTTATTTTGTTCCTTTTAGCAGTTGCCTAAATATCTCATCAGTAAGAACTAGATTAGCTCCTTTAATATTATCATACGAAAAAACCAGATGAACATTCTTAGACTTAATAACTATATCTCTGTTTTTTACCTCTGTTATCTTGCCCTTAAAGCTAAATTTACCATTATGAGGTTCTTTTAATTTTAACTTAATTTCTCGATCTATAAAACGTTCAAAATCTTCCAATTTCACCAATGGTCTTTCAACTCCAGCTGAAGAAACTTCAAGAAAATATTTATCCTTAATTATATCTTCAACATCTAAAATAGCTGAGATATTTTTACTTACCTCTCTGCAATCCTTAACCTGAACTTTATTTCCATCCTTACGATCAATATGAATTTCAAGAATTTTTCTACCCCCACCTTGAAAAGTAAGTTTCACCAGATCTAAACCTAGGTCATTAATGGTAGATTCTATTAAGGCTGTAATTTTTTCTTCCATTTATAATTTAATATGCTTATTAACAAAAAAGGTGAGCAAAAGCCCACCTTTAAACAATCACTTTTATCTAACTATCAGATTGTATAATAGTTCTTATCTATATTCAAGCAAATAATTTAAGCAGCTCTTGCTTGACCTGGTTTCTTCTTTTTCTTAAAGAAAGAAGTTTTTGAATCATTTTTCTTCTCAAACGGTCTATCTTTTCTTTTTCCATCCTGATTTCTATTAAAACCAGATCTTGCGCCATCAAATTGTTTTCTATCACCCCCACTTCTTTGACCTCTTGAAGAAGATTTAAAAACTTCTTTGGTAGACTCACCTTTGCTTATTAATCTCTCAATAGCTTTTTTACGAATAACATCCGCTCCAGATACAAAAGATATAGCAAAACCTTTAGCACCAGCCCTACCTGTTCTACCTATACGATGTAAATAATCTTCTGGACATGACGGTAAATCATAATTGAATACATATTTTATATGATCAACATCAAGACCTCTAGCAGCAACATCTGTAGCTATTAAAACACGAGTTTTTCCTTTTCGAAAAGAATCAAGAACTCTGGTTCTTCTACTTTGATTCAAATCACCATGAATAGCTTCAGCCTTATGACCATTATTTTTTAAATTTCTAGCTAATTTATCCGCACCTCTCTTGGTTTTAACAAAAACAATCGCTGTTCCATCTTTTGAATTTAATTGATTATCTAATTCGGTATATTTTAACTCTTCCTTTATATCAATAAATTGTTGATCAATTTCAGGAGCTGCTTCATTTGCTTTTCCTATAGTAATTTTATGAGGATTATTTAAATATTTCTTAGATGCTTCGTTAATGTGATTAGGCATTGTTGCAGAAAACATTAAAACTTGACGTTTTACTGGTAAATACTTATTTATTTCATCAATTTGCTCTTTCATGCCCATATCCAGCATTCTGTCCATTTCATCTAAAACTAAATAGTTAAATTCAGAAAGATTTACAGTTCCACGGGTTAAATGGTCAATTAATCTACCAGGCGTAGCAACTATTACATCTGGCTTTGACATAAGTCTTGATACTTGCTTACCAAAAGGTTCCCCGCCAATAACAGCAGTCCCTGAGATTTTCACTTTACCAGTTGTTTTGTCAAGGGCAGCGCAAACCTGCACAGCTAACTCACGCGTAGGAGCAAGAACTAGTATTTTTGACCGCTCTTCTAAAATTTTTGCAATTGCCGGCAATAAATATGCAAGTGTTTTCCCAGACCCCGTTTGACTAGAAGCTAGTATATCCATACCCTTTATAGCATTTGGAATAGATTTTTTTTGTATTTCCGTTGGTATTAAAATCCCCATACGTGTGAGATTATTTACTATCTCGCTTGGTAAATTCATTTCATTAAAATTCATAGAGTTTTACTCAAATATATATTAAAATTTTTAACTACTCATTAATAGTATAAATTATTCTTAATCTACACATAGTTAAAGTTTCTAGACTTTTTTAATCTTGAAAGCCTTGATTTTAAGGATGCTGCAAGTTCAGCATTTAATGATAAACTTCGTTCATACAAAGTCACTATTCGTTTTAAATTCAAACAAAAAGTTTGCTCGCACCAATTATTGAATGCCGTACAACTTCAAAGAATTACTAAGATTGCAGAACATTTTAATGTATATTGATATAATTTAAAAATTCGCACTCTTAAAAAGTTAATACAAAAGATAAATGGAACTAACTATAAATTACGTTAGATACCTAAAGTAGCAAAACAACTTAAAAAAAATAACACCATCGTTTTGAAAATTAATTAGCGTAATAAATTAAGCAGAGAATAATATTATGTCACAACAGAAATTCGATGTAAAAAATACTAAATAATGCTCTACAATTTAAACTATCCTAAAATAATCTAGGGATCTGGTATAAAATCCCTAGTAATTGATTTGGTTGGGATTTGGTATAAGACCCTTAAACAAAGCCCATTTTTAGGCTTTGTTTATAAGTTCGGTATGATTTAGACAAGTTTATGAAAGCGTTTTTGTCCAGTTTTACGGCTTCACGAATATCATACTAAATATGACTTGTATTACTACCGAAGATTTATAGCAGAGGATTTTCCACCTTTTTCTTCTATATCAAAACTCACATCTTGACCTTCTTCAAGAGTTTTTAATCCAGCTTCCTGAAGAGCTGATATGTGAACGAAAACATCTTTTTTATTTTCTGTTGATTCAATGAAACCATAACCCTTAGTAGGGTTGAACCACTTGACTTTACCTTGCATAGTTTAATCTTCGAATTAAATTGTTAAAAACTGGTTCAAAATTGCACGTTTAGTTCAGCCAGATAGAAGCTACACAGGATAAAACCACACAGTAAACAATAGTAAACTCTGACCAAAGGATACTCTTTTTTTTATTACATGTCAACTAATATCAACAACAATAAATTAAATCTTAAGATAAAATATGGAACTTGAATATATATAAAAAGTAAAAATAGAATAGAATAGAGTTATATTTGTCATCTTTAGTAATAAATGCTCTTTGCTAATCTTTAAGAGAAACACTTCCAAAAATAGTTAATTTCACATCCGTTTTACCTGGTGATGAAACGGGAGATGTTATAGTTTCCGATGAATTTATTGCTGCCGAACGCATTAACGCTTGCTGAGGTTCTTGGGATCTATTATCTCCTTCAATACTAATATTCAATATTTTTATTTTTTTCGCTCCAATAATATCAGCCATTTTTTTGGCTTGGAAAAGTAATTTATTGACAGCTTTTTCTGTCATAGATGCACGTGTTTCTTCGTATTTTTCTACCGAAAGCTCATAATGTAAATCATTCATTACCAAACCCATTTCTTGCAACTCTCCAGATAAAACAAGTATATCTTCTGTAGCTTTTCCTTTTATAACAACGGTTTGAGAACCTTTCCAAATTTCCTTTATATTGGATTTATCTTTAACTTGTTTAGAATATTTATATACTGAATATCGCTCAGTAGAAATGTCTAGCATTGATTTTTTTTCTGCAATTGCCAGAACTTTTTTCATTGTTTGATTGATTTTATCTTGTACTAATTTCGGAGATTCAGATTCAACATCATAACGCAGACTGGCTATTAGCAAATCTTGTTCTACTTGGGTTGATTCTACAACAGATAGATTCAAATAAGTATTATCTTCAGAGTTATTATTGTTATCCACACAGGCTTTTGACACAAGACAAAAAGATAATATAAATAAAGCCAAAAGAAAAGTTGCTACTTTAATTGTTTTCATAATTTTATCCTACCTAAATAAATATTTATCAAAACCTATATTATAATATTAAATCGTAAAATCTATTTAAACTAATAATCTTATTTAGAGATCAATGATACAAAATATCAAACGTGCTAAGATTAACTCACTATTGCAAATATATTCATAAAAAAATAATATTTTGTTATGAATATATGTTCAAACTTAAAATTTCTTATGGTAAATTAATAATTGCAACTCATTAGTACTATTTATGTTGAAGATACTAGCGGCCCTAATAATTATTTTTTCAATAAACATAGTTCAATCACATGAACCAGATAAAAATAAATACAAACAAGGGTTTATCAGCATTACTCAACTTCATCCTTTAATAATTATTAATTTGAAATATGTTCATAGTAATAACATTTTAAATAAAAATGCTCCTGGATATAATTCTTCAGAAGCGTTGTTAACTCATGATGCTGCTCAAGCTTTATTTGATGTTCAAGAATATTTATCTACAAAAGGATTTTCTTTAGTAATATACGACGCTTATCATCCATATAAAACATATAAAACATTTGAAGAATGGGCATTAGAACCTGAACATCAAGATACTAAAAACATATATCATCCAAATATCACAAAATCAAAATTGATTGAAAATGGTTATATTAAAAATAAACTTGATCATACTAGAGGAAGCACTGTAGATGTCACTATCATCCCTTTGAATAAAAAAATACAACACCCTTGTACAACAAAAAAAATCAATTATAAAAATGTTGGCGATTTATTATATGTAGATGATGGCACTGTAAATATGGGATCTTCTCACGATTGTTTTCATCCCATTTCTAGTCATGATTCTGACTTGATCGAGCAATCCGCAAAAGAAAATCGCTTTCTTTTAAAAGAAGCGATGGAAAATCATGGTTTTGTTGCTAATGACAAAGTATGGTGGCAGTATAAACTAGCTCGGGAGCCTTTCGTAGATAGTAATTTTGACTTTGACACATAAAGAGTTACTTAGCTTATAAGAATAACTATTTTAAATCTGCTTCCTTGACAAACAATATATTTAATCTTATAAATAATGCCTGATTCCTATAAAAAAATAAATATAGGTTTTACAATATACGCACCCGTAGCTCAATTGGATAGAGTACTTGACTACGGATCAAGAGGTTAGGGGTTCGACTCCTCTCGGGTGCGCCAATTTACCCTCTCTGCCAAAAACTTGGATCTTGATGTTTTTCGAATTTCGCAAATTGCTGCTCAGTCTTTTCGTACGCTATATCAAGTTCTTTTTGTGAAACATTAAGTTGTTTATTAACATCAGCCTTTAGCTAGTCTCTCCGTCAAAACTCTAAACTCCTGAATTAACAAGGGTTTCAAGTCATAAAGTACTTACAAGATCCATCAGAAAATGCTATAATCAGCCAATAAAGCTTATGGATTTTAAAATTATGCCTA
>Ga0222713_10000416_pt1 | contig 48057 bp, 46 predicted proteins | sample C33_649DmetaG_FD_165061 | JGI IMG/M metagenome (GOLD analysis project Ga0222713, IMG submission 165061) | Estuarine water microbial communities from San Francisco Bay, California, United States - C33_649D | ecosystem: Environmental > Aquatic > Marine > Unclassified | place: USA: California... | reverse complement strand
CTGTCCCCGACTGATGGTGTTCCGGGGGGGTGGAGGGGCCGAGGCAGTCGGGGGCGCCGAGAAGGTGACTCCGGGCGTCTGGTCGACGGTCATCGTCGAAGTGTACGCATCGGGACACTTGATGGACGACAGGGTCACCATTGCCGCCTCGCTCGGGCGGTGGCTCGTAGGTCCTCGAGTCGCACCACCACTTCGACTTCAGCACCCTGCACCACGAAGGATTCGAGGACTGCTCCGTTCGCTTCGGTCACTGCTCCGGCGACGTCCTCACCCTCCGTTGCACCCGCCAGCGCAGCGGCGTCGGCCGCAGCCTGTGCCCGAGCCCTGCGGTCGACCTGACCACCGAGACGAACCACGACAAGCGCAATGACCATGACGATGGCGAGCGCAACGACCGCCATCGGCACGATCTGGCCATCGTCACCTCGACAACGAAGGGTTCCGCTGTTTTGAACCATGACCCACTCCCCTGTTGCGGATCAACAGTCGGCTCCGACCAATGGCGGAACCGACCGCAAGAATCAGTCAGGGGAAGGAATATTTGAGCCGGTTGAAGCCGCCCCTATGTATCGCCGTCAGACGACGAAGATCAGTCGTCGTCCTCGGTACCAAGGACCGGAGCAACCGAGGCGACGGTTTCGCCGTCGACCACGTTCATGACGCGAACGCCGGTGGCATCGCGACCTTGCGAGGAGATTTCACGAACCTCCATGCGAATCACGGTGCCGACACTGTTGATCACGAAGATTTCGTCGTCGATGCCAACCATGAAGGCGGCAACCACCGAACCCTTCTTTTCGTTGATCTTGATGCCCCGCACGCCCTGACCGCCGCGGCCCTGACGATTGAACTTGTCGAGCTGCGTGCGCTTTCCGTAGCCACCGTCGGTCACGATGAGGATTGCCGCGTCGTCGCGAGTGACATCGCAAGACACCACTTCGTCGCCTGCACGCATCTTCATGCCACGAACGCCGGCCGCAGCGCGACCCATTGCACGAACTTCGTCTTCGGCAAAGCGAATCGCTTGTCCTGCTTTCGACACCATGAGGATGTCGTCGCCACCATTGGTGGGGATAACGCGAACGAGTTCATCGCCATCTTTGAGGTTGATGGCAATGATGCCGGCACGAAGCGATGAGTCGTATTCGGTGAACTTGGTCTTCTTGACCTGACCGTTCTTGGTGCAGAAGAAGAGGAACTTGTTCGACTCGTAATCGCGAGTATCGATGATCGCCTGGATCTTTTCGTCCGGTTGCAACGGAAGAAGGTTGACCACCGCGGTTCCGCGTGCGGTGCGTTCCTTCATCGGAATTTCGTGCGCCTTGAGGCGATACACGCGACCGCGTGTCGAGAAGAACAACAGGTACGCGTGCGCGGTGGTGTGAATGATGTGCTGGACGTAGTCCTCATCCTTGAGTTTCGTGCCCGCAACGCCACGGCCGCCGCGGCCCTGCACCTTGAATGCGTCAGAGGACACGGTCTTGATGTAACCCTTGGCCGACATCGTGACCACAAGATCTTCATCGTCGATGAGGTCTTCGATGTCGAGATCGCCAACATCGAACGTGATTTGGCTGCGACGAGGCTGTCCGTAGGTTTCACGAACCTTGCCCATTTCTTCAGCGATGACGGCCCGTTTCTTGCCTTCATCGCCGAGGATGGCTTCCAGATCAGCAATGGTTTCGCGCAACTTCGCCATTTCCTCTTCGAGTTGCGAACGACCCAAACGAGTGAGGCGCGACAACTGCATGTCGAGGATGTGCTCGGCCTGTTCGGTCGAGAATTCAAACGGCGCAGCCATCAACGCTTCGCGTGCGGCCTGCTTATCGGCCGAAGCGCGGATAGCGGCGATGATTTCGTCGATGAGGTCGAGGGCCTTCAGCAGACCTTCAACGATGTGAGCGCGGCGTTGCGCCTCATCGAGGCGGTATTGCGAACGACGAGTAATGACTTCGATCTGATGATCGATATAGGCAACAAGCGCGTCGCGAAGGTTGAGGGTGCGAGGAATTCCGTCGACGAGTGCAACGGTGTTCACGGCAAAGTTGGTTTGCAGTGGAGTGCGCTTGTAGAGGTTGTTGAGAATGACGAGTGCAGGCGCATCGCGCTTGAGGCGAAGCACAAGGCGCATCTTGCCCTTGGCGGATTCGTCGTTCAGTTCAGCAATGCCTTCGAGCTCGCGGTTATCGACCAGTTCTTTGACCTTGACGATGAACTGGTTCGGGCTGACCTGGTAGGGAAGTTCGGTAATGACGATGAAGTCCGAACGCGCGCCTTCTTCGATTTCGGCCTTACCGCGAAGCTTGATGGAGCCACGACCAGTTCGGTACGCGTCGATAATTCCCTGGCGACCCATGATGAGCGCGCCGGTCGGGAAGTCAGGACCCTTGACGAACTCCATGAGGTCGTCAGGCGTTGCTTCTGGATTTTGCAAAAGGTGATTCACTGCGTCGATGACTTCACCAAGATTGTGCGGCGGAATGTTGGTGGCCATACCAACCGCAATGCCCTGCGAACCATTTACCAACAGGTTGGGGAAACGGCTGGGGAGAACTACTGGTTCTTGGAACTCACCCGAATAGTTGTCGATGAAGTCGACGGTGTTTTCGTCGATGTCGGCGAGCATGTCAAGCGCCATCGGAGCAAGGCGACATTCGGTGTAACGCGCAGCAGCCGGTGGTTCATCGAGCGAACCGAAGTTTCCCTTTGGATGCACGAGTGGGTGACGCAATGAAAACGACTGGCCCATTCGAACCAGCGCGTCATAAATCGCGGAGTCACCATGCGGGTGGTACTTGCCCATGACTTCGCCGGTTACACGAGCGCATTTCATGGTTGGGCGGTCAGGAAGGGCACGGAGGTCGTACATGCCCCAAAGGATTCGGCGGTGAACGGGCTTCAGACCGTCTCGTGCATCGGGAAGTGCACGCGACACGATGACTGACATCGCGTAGTCGAGGAAGGAGCGTTCCATCTCCTCCTGGATCTCAATTGGCTCGATGGTGCCAAACGTCGCCGGCGGCGCATCACCTGAACCGGTGTCGTCGCCTCCGGAGTTTGCGCCCTCGTCCGATGCCTTTTTCTTCGCCATCTGTTGCCTGTGGTTCCTGTCCTCGGGCGGCTTCCTCAAATATCGAGGAAGCGCACATCCTTCGCGTTTGTCTGAATGAAGTGCTTGCGGGATTCGACGTCGTCACCCATGAGCACCGAGAAGATTTCGTCAGCGATTGCGGCTTGTTCGACGGTGACCTGAAGCAACGTGCGCTTCGTGGCGTCCATCGTGGTGTCGCCGAGTTCGTCGTAATCCATTTCGCCGAGACCCTTGAGTCGCTGGAACTCTTTCTTGTGGTCTGGTTTCTCGGACAAGAATGCGGCCTTTGCGGTGTCGTCCTTGAGATAGATCTTCTCTTTGCCGACAACCGTTGAGTAAAGCGGCGGCTGCGCAATGTACACGTGCTGCTGTTCGACGAGTTCCTTCATGTGACGGAAGAAGAACGTAAGTAGAAGTGTACGAATGTGTGAACCGTCGACATCGGCGTCGCACATAAGGATGACTTTGTTGTAGCGAATCTTTTCAACATCGAATTCCGCACTCACACCAGCACCGATGGCTGTAATAAGGGTTTGGACTTCATTGTTCTTCAGCATCTTGTCGAGACGAGCTCGTTCGACGTTGAGAATCTTGCCGCGAATGGGAAGGATCGCTTGTGTGCGCGGATCGCGCGCAGCGACTGCGGAGCCGCCAGCGGAATCGCCTTCCACGATGAAGAGTTCGCATTCGTCGGGATTGCGGCTGGCGCAGTCTTTGAGTTTGTCGGGCATGCCCGCACCTTCAAGTGCGGACTTCCGGCGAGTGGCGTCACGCGCGTTTCGGGCAGCGAGACGAGCGCGGGATGCGAGTGTCGCTTTCTGCACAATCTTGCGAGCTTCGGCAGGATTTTCTTCAAGCCAATCGGCAAGGCGTTCGTTCGTGGCCTTTTCAACCAATGAACGCATTGAAACGTTGCCCAACTTGCCCTTGGTCTGACCTTCGAACTGCGGTTCACGAAGTTTCACCGAAATGATTGCGGTGAGACCTTCACGAATGTCATCGCCAGTGAGATTGTCTTCCTTCTCTTTGAGAAGTGACTTTGCTCGGGCGTACTTGTTCACCACGTTGGTGATGGACTTTTTGAAACCTTCTTCATGCATGCCGCCTTCAATGGTGGCGATGCCATTTGCGAAAGAGTGAAGCCCGTCGGCGTTGAAACCGGTGTTCCACTGGAACGCGATTTCTACTTCCTGATCTTCTTCGGCTTGTTCGTAGTAGCCGACTTTTTTGAAGAGGGCTTCTTTCGAGGAATTCAGGTGGCGAACAAAATCGACGATGCCGCCGGCGTACTTGAAGACGATGACTTCGGAATTTGTCGCATCGGGACGCTTGTCCTGGAAACGAATTTCGAGTCCCTTATTCAAGAACGCCATCATCTGAAAGCGCTCGAGCAAGGTCTGAGCGCGGAACACCGTTTCGTCGAAAATGGTGGGGTCGGGCCAGAAACGAACCGTTGTGCCGGTTCGGCCCTTCGGTGCCTTTCCGCGAACCTCAAGCTTGGTGGTGAGCTTTCCGCCGTTGGTGAAGTCCATGTAGTGGCGATTGTCAGAGTGATCGATTTCGACCTCAACCCGCTCAGAGAGAGCGTTCACAACAGAGATACCCACACCGTGGAGACCGCCGGAGACCTTGTAACCGCCTCCGCCGAACTTGCCACCAGCGTGAAGCACGGTGAGCACGACCTCGGCCGCACTCATGCCCTTCATTTTTGGATCAGGATGTTTGTCGACCGGGATACCGCGTCCGTCATCGACGACTTCGCATCCGCCATCGGGCAACAACGTGACTTCAATGCGAGTGGCGTGACCGGCCATCGCTTCGTCAACAGAGTTATCGACCACTTCGTACACCAAGTGATGCAGACCAGCTGGACCGGTTGAACCGATGTACATGCCGGGTCGTTTGCGCACCGCCTCGAGGCCCTCGAGGATCGTGATGTCTTTTGCGCCGTACTCTTCGGTGGTTTTCGCCACGCTTTGGGCTTCCCCTTACCGGTACTTCGCCGGTGTCTTGATTGCGAGATCAACAGGTACAAACTGCGAATTCGACACGTAAAGCGCGTCTGTCACAGTCGGAGAATCCTACCAGCGACACGCGTGTTTAACGGGTATTACGACGCGCAAATCATGGGTTTCGCGTGAAGCGAAGCGACAGGGTCAACCAGCCTGTTCTGGCCGAACACGAACATCGATTGCGTCAACTGCATTGCGTCCAAGTTCTGCTTGAAGTCGCTCGATCAAATCGTGTTCGAGAAAGCGCAATTGCGTTGCCCATGCCGGATCAGAAACAGCAACAACCAGCGTCGTTCCCTTTATTGCAACCGGACGACTTTGCGCGGCGACTGCGTCTCCGACGAGTTCAGGCCAACGTCCAAAAATGCCCGTTGTGACATCGGCTGATGGTCCACCGAGATGACGAACAATGCGATCAAGGCTTGCATGCATTGACACCGGATCGCCGGTTGATGCATCTGGCAATGGTTCCCACGGCATCCACGCAGTGTACGAAGCGCTTCTCGCACCACGATGCCTACACGAGAAAAACTGCGTTTTTTCTTAGTCCGGACGGATTGTTGCGTTCGAGACTCTCAACACCAGTTCGGGTGACGCGCCTGGCGGAAGTCCGGCGGCACTCGACAAGACCGTTTGGCCTGGTGGCAAATGCTCGAGAAGTGCCGCGCTGCGATCGGGGTCGAGTTCGGAGAACACGTCGTCGAGCAACAAAATCGGTGAAGAGCCCGTTGCATCGGTAACAACGCGATGGGCAGCAAGGCGCAGTGCTAATGCGAGTGAGCGTTGTTCTCCTTGTGACGCATGCGTTCGGGAGGGCAGTTGATCAAGGTGAAGGACGAGATCATCGCGATGAGGGCCTACAAGCGAAACCCCACGGCGGAGTTCGTCTCGACGAGCGGCTTCAAGTGCTGCGGCCAAACCTTGTTCACGCCACGGCGCGTCGTACGACACCGTGACAGGGACTGGCCGCCCGGCAACCTGGGAGTAAGCAAGATCAAGTGCTGGACCGAGTTCTCGCACCAGTTCATCGCGAGCATCGGCTAAGGCCTCACCGGTCTCGATCAGCTTTGCGTCCCACACCATGAGCGTTGCTTCGACTTCTGGACTGAGTCGCCCACCGGACTGCTTCAGCAACGCGTTTCGTTGACGAAGGATTCGGTCGAGATCTGAGCGCAATGAATCAAACGCCGGCCGCCGAGCGACAAGCGCATCATCCAAATAGCGGCGTCGTTCCGCCGGGCCCCCCTTAACCAACTCAAGGTCATCGGGCGCAAACACCGAAACGCGCAAGGCGCCGAGGAGATCGCGGGTTCGGGCCAACTTTTGCTTATTGACCTGCACGCGACCGCGACCACTTGACGCGATTTCTGCCTCGATAAGAAGTTGCCGCCCCTCGCGCTCCCCTTCTGCGCGAACAATCGCCGAGGTTGCTCCCGATCGAACGAGCGCGTCGTTCGGAGCTCCGCGAAATGAGGACAGAGTCGCGAGATAGCCAATGGCTTCCATCACGTTTGTCTTTCCTTCGCCGTTTTGGCCAAGGAGAGCCGTGAGCCCAGGTGCAAAGGCGATATCCGCGCTGGCGTAGGACCGAAAGTCAGTGAGCCAGAGACGAGCGAGGCGCACGTCAGTTGCGGATCGGCATCAACAGGTACAAGAAATCGTCGGTTTCATTACCTCGAATAAGTACGGGGCTTGTGGGTCGAGCGATCTCGATAGTGATTTCATCAGAAGGTGCGGCTTCGATGCCGGCGCGCAGGTACTCGGGGTTAAACGAAATCTCGAGTTCTTCTCCAACGTGACGCGCATCGATGACTTCGTCAGCCTTACCAACATCGAAACTTTCGGCAATGAGTTCAACGGAATCGTTTTTGATATCAAGACGAATCTTGGTGTTTTCCTTTGAAAGCAGGCCCACGCGCTTGAGTGCTTCAAGGAATGTCTCGCGTTCAATCGTGAGACGGTTCGGGTGAGAGTCCGCGGTCTTCGGAAGAAGGTTTTCGTAATCGGGGAAACTTCCGTCAAGAAGCTGGCTCACAAGTCGAACGCCATCGACTTCAAAGGAAACATGTCGTTCGGCGAGACGGATTGTGACGTTCTCGGCAGTCGTAAGAAGTCGGTTGAGTTCTTTCAGCGCTGAAGAAGGAACAAGAACCTTTTGTCCTTCGGTGAGAATTGATGTGCCCGGAAGATCTCGGATCGCTAAACGATAGGTATCTGTCGCAACCAGGCGAATCCCGGTGCCTTGAGCAGCAATGGAAACACCAGTGAGTTCGAACTTGCGAGATTCATCGGTACTTGCGGCCGACACGACCTGAGAAATGGCGTCGCGCAGAAGTGCGGCGTCAATCGTGACAGCGGACTCGGGTGCTTCAGGCATCGGCGGGTAGTCAACAGCGATGGTCTTGACTGCGAACTGTGAACGACCAGAGCCAATACGGACTTCGTTGTCGTCGGCCTCAAAGGTGACTGCGCCTTCAGGAAGATTGCGAACAATCTCGGAAAGGAGCTTGGACGGGACGAGCACCGTGCCGTCACGAGAACCAGAAACTGAGGCAGTGGCGATGATGGTGAGATCGAGATCACTTCCGGTCACCTGAAGTTGATCGCCAACCAACACGAGGTTGAGACCCATAAGGGCCTGACGTCCAGAGCTGCGCGTGGTGACACCACGAGCCGCTACGGAGATGGCTTCGACGAGTGGATCTCGCTCACAACGGAACTTCACGTCGGCTCACTTTCCTGACAGACGGTGTTGCTTGTTGTAGTTGTAAAAAAGAATGAGAAATAGGTAGTAGTTGTAATAAGCGCTGTGGATTGTGGACAAATAGGCATAGTCCCAGCGTGGCGCCAGTTTTGTTGTCCCTGCGTCATCCACAGTGATCCACAGTCTGAACGGTGGGAGTGACAGCGCGGGGGATCATCAACCAGTCGTCCACTTTTCATGCAGTGGCGCGCGCGCCATGGTCCACTGGGTTGTCCACCGCGCGAGCGTTCGAAACTCCGCGCGGGCGTTCGGCTCGAGTAACGGTTGAGGGTCACGGCGGTCAACTGTTTCGGATCCGTTGGGTCAACTCAGTGACCTGGTCGTAAATCTGTCGACGCTCTTTCATGAGGCCGCTGATCTTCTCGACTGCATGGATAACCGTGGTGTGATCGCGGCCACCAAATTCACGTGCGATCGCCGGGTAGCTCAGATCAGTCATTTCCCGCATGACGTACATACCGATCTGGCGAGCGGTCACGAGTGGGCGGCGTCGGCTTTGCCCGCGGATTTCGTCGATCGTGAAATCGAACATTTCCGAGGTCTTCTCGAGAATGAGTGCCGGTGTGATCGGGCGGGGTTGAGTATTGGTGAGGATGTCGCTGAGGACCCCTTCGGCCAATTCCACCGTGAGCGGATTACCGGTGAGGCTGGCAAATGCGCAGACACGAATCAGGGCGCCTTCAAGCTCACGAATGTTGTTGGTGATATTCGAGGCAATGAATTCAAGGACATCGGGCGGCGGAGCAATGGGCTCACGCTCGGCTTTCTTGCGAAGAATCGCTAGACGAGTTTCGAGTTCCGGCGGATTGATCTCGGTAATGAGCCCCATCTTGAAGCGGCTGCGGAGCCGATCTTCAAGGGTGGAGATGGCGTCGGGCGGACGATCGGAGGACAGCACAATCTGGGCGTTGGCCTGATAGAGAGACTCGAAGGTATGGAAGAGCTCTTCCTGGAGACCTTCCTTGCCTTCAATGATCTGAATGTCATCAAGGAGGAGAACGTCGATTTCGCGGTAGCGCTTCTTGAACTCGGGCATCGTGTTCTGGCGGATGGCGTCGACGTACTGATTGAGGAATTGCTCGGTTGAGACGTACCGGACCTGATGGCCGGGGTAAATCTCGCGCACGTAGTTGGCGATCGCTTGGAGAAGGTGGGTCTTGCCCAATCCGGCGTCGCCATAAATGAAGAGTGGGTTATACGACTTCGCCGGTGTCTCGGCCACGCTCAGCGCAGCGGCATGAGCGAAGCGATTCGATGTACCGGTGACGAAGGCGTCGAAGGTGTATCGCGGATTCACTGTCAGGCCGAGTTCCTGCTCGGGAACGGGAGTTGTCCCCAGAGCCTCGGAAGTTGTCAACAGCGGCTGGGAATCGTTGGGGACATCGGCGGAAAAGCCTGTGGACGGCGCTGGGGAGAAGTTTGCTGATGCCGGCGCGACGTCGGTTTGGACTTCGATGGCCAGTCGCACGGCGCTTTGGCCAATATCAGCGAGGGCGCCATTCACGAGCGTGAGATAACGCGATTCGATGCGATCTTTTACGACAGAACTCGGCACGGCGACCGAAAGAACCGTTCCCTGAAGATCGAGTGGGGTCACCATGGAAAACGTCGTGAGCCAGACGGCCTCGGACACCTGCTCGCGCAGCGCGACAGTGCACGTCGTCCACAATTGTTCGGCTTGGTCCACCTGCACGAAAGCCCCTGACAATGGGTTTGGTTCCACAACAACGTTCACACTTGTGGAAAACCTCGACCGCTGTCCACATGAGGTGGTTCGCCGTTGTTCGACACAGATGTGCCCGCTCACGGGCGTCGGTGTCGAGGCCCTGTGGACGGGCGAGGGACGGTAGCACCTTGCTGATGTTGCTGCATCCGGGCTTCACCCTCTAGCGTTGCGATCCGAACAGGTGTCGGGCTCCTTGCGCATGCGTAAGGCCGGGCCCGTTTCCACACCACAATCCATGTCGAAGAAGCAACGATCTGTTGACCCCCTCTTGGGTTTTCGGGTCACGGAGGCCCCTCGTGAAGCGTACGTTCCAGCCCAATAACCGCCGTCGGGCGAAGAAGCACGGCTTCCGTTCCCGCATGTCCACTCGCGCTGGGCGCAATGTTCTGCGGTCGCGCCGGCTCAAGGGCCGTCGACGTCTGTCGGCCTGATCTGGCGAGTTCGTGACCGCCGCACGTTCCAAGAACTGCGGCGGCGCGGCCGTCGGGTCCGTAGTGGCACCGTGTCGGTGACCATGTTGGCGTTAACACCATCCTTCAGTGACGAACCGCCGCGAGTCGCGTTCGCAGTGTCCCGCAACGTCGGAACTGCCGTGGTTCGTAATCGTTTACGGCGCCAAGTTCGTGCGCATTTAGTGGAGGTTCGCGCATCCGAACCCGCTCGAATTCCCTCTGGCGCTTGGCTTTTTACGATTCAGCCCAGCGCAGCCGCGGTTGACCGCGACACCCTGTTGCGTGATGTGGACAGCTGCCTTGAGCGCCTCGTCGGGAGCCCCCGGTGAGCGCAACCTGCCAGCACGATCACGATTCTGCGCCGACAACTGAACCGGCGCGTTCCCTTTCCATTCCTGCGCGTCTGACGACACGGTGTGTGCGCGGCTATCAATGGTTGTTCGCCGGCAGGGTTTCTCCCTGTCGTTATGTTCCCTCCTGTTCGTCCTACGCTCTCGAAGCTCTCGAGACCCATGGGTTCGTTCGGGGCTCCTGGTTGTCGATTCGACGACTGGGTCGGTGCCATCCTTGGGGTGGTTCCGGATGGGATCCCGTTCCCGATAGGAAGGCCGCCTAGTCAATGGAAGCGTTTTTTAAAGCCTTCGCGTCAGTGTTGGCGTTCTTCTACGACATCACCGGGAACTACGCAGTCGCCATCATCCTGCTGACGCTGGTCGTCATGATCATCGTGACGCCGCTGACCCTCAAGGGCACGCGGTCGATGATGGTCATGCAGCAACTCCAGCCGGAGATGAAAAAGATCCAGGCTCGGTACAAAGACGATCGCCAGAAGCTCAACGAAGAACTCCTGAAGTTTTATAAGGAAAACAGCATCAATCCGCTTGGCGGCTGTCTGCCGCTTTTGGTGCAGATGCCCGTTTTCCTCGTGCTGTACCAGGTGCTGCGCGGCCTCACTCGTCGAGTCAGCGACCTCGGCGGCGATATCGGCTGGGCATCCAGTCAGTTCGGTCTCGGCAACGCACCATCCAAAGCACCCTCGTTCGAACGTGTGTTCGATCCAGCGTGGATCAACCCGTCGACGAAGATGTACCAAAATCTCTCAACCTCCTATCAGATGGAGGCTTTTGGCCTCGATCTTTCGGAGAGCGCGAGCAAAGCAATGCAGCAGGGCATCGGGCATGCCCTTCCGTTCCTCGTTCTGATTCTGATCGTTGCCATTACTGGCTTCATTCAGCAGCGTCAGATTCAGGGACGTAATCCCGGAGCGCAAACCAATAGCCAGCAGCAGATGATCATGAAGATCATGCCGTTCTTCTTGCCGGTGATTTCGTTTGGTCTGCCCGCCGGTCTTGTCCTGTACTTCGCGGTGTCAAACCTCTACCGAATTGGGCAGCAGGCATTCATCTCGAAGAGCATCTATGGCATCAGTGCCCCTGCCGGCACGAAGTCCTGGAAGCATCTCTTTGGTTTCGGTGTGCAGCCCAAGGCCGCCCCGAAGGCCAAGAAGTCAGGGTCGAAGTCAATCAGCGCGACCTCTCGTCCGGCCAAGAAGGCCGGCGCGAAGGGTGGCGCTGCGAAGGGCTCGACCAAGGCACCAGCTACAGCTGGTGCCTCCAAGGGCGGCCGGACCACCGGTCGCGCCACCACCAGTTCCCGAGACACCAAGGGCAGCGATTCTTCGAAGGGACCCGAGAAGGGTTCCGATCGCGCTACGTCGACACCGTCGACCCCCTCGTCCGACGCCGGCGAAGCTTCGACTTCGCAGCCGTTGCAGCCTCGGGTGCGCAAAAAGAAGAGGTAACACCACATGGAGTGGGTGGAAATCACTGGCCGCACCGTTGAAGAAGCGAAAGACGCGGCACTCGATCAATTGGGCGTCGACACTGCTGATGCCGAATTTGAAATCCTCGAAGAACCATCTCGAGGTCTCTTCGGGAAGATGAAGGGCCAGGCCCGCGTTCGGGCTCGCATTGCCCCGACCAGTCCCCGACCGAAGGTGGAACGACGAGATCGGCGTAAGAAGGGCAGTGGCAATGGGGCCGGCCGCAAGCAGTCGCAACGCCCTGCAACCCCAGCCGCTGACGCAGCGCCGGCAGCACCAGCAGCAGCATCATCCAATGGCAAACGCCCTGACCGCCGTCGTGGCGGTCAGAAGGCGGCGCCCACCGAGAAGGAAAACACCACCGTGACTGAAACCGTTGATGTCGATCTGGTAGAGCACACCCGTATCGTCACCGAGTTCCTTGATGGCCTCGTTGACGCATTCGACCTCGAAGGCCGCGTCGAAGCGGTCTCGATTGATGACGACACCAGTGAGGTTCGCGTCGAGGGCCGTGACCTTGGAATCCTTGTCGGCCCCAAGGGCAACACCCTCGCTGCCATCCAGGAGCTTTCCCGCACGGTGATTCACCGCAAGGTGTCCGGAACCGCTGCAGGCCGAGTTCGTCTCGATGTTGCTGGGTACCGCCAGCGCCGCCGTGAAGCCCTTGAGCGCTTCACTCAGGGTGTGGCTGAGGAAGTCCGTTCTTCTGGCGTGCAGAAGGCCCTTGAGCCCATGGGTTCGGCAGACCGCAAGGTTGTGCATGACACCGTGAATGAACTCGATGGCGTTTCCACCATTTCTGAGGGCGACGAACCCCGTCGCCGCGTGGTGATCATTCCTTCCTGATTATCACTTCCATCTGTTCCAATGGCCCCGCTTCGTGCGGGGCCATTGTTGTTTTCGGGCACGGGGAGTTCTTCGAAGGCTGTTGCCCGAAACGCCGAGGCACGGGTGCAACAATGGCGAGGTGCAGCCTTCTCCCCCATTGCTTGAGGTCCTCGAGCGAGCTCGGCGCCTTGGCGTCCTCGGTCCGGGTCCGGTTCTCGACCACGTTGCCCACGCCGAAGGATTCATTGCCGCCATCGGCGAGGTTGCCGAAGGCTCCCTTTTGGTGGATTTGGGTTCGGGTGGGGGCGTCCCTGGCCTGGTGATTGCTGAAGCTCGCCCCGACCTTCGAATCGTTTTGCTTGATTCGCTTGAACGTCGGGTGGCGTTGTTGGCCCAGGCCGTCCTCGCAATGGAATGGGAAGGACGGGTGGTTGCCGAACTGGCACGAGCCGAAGAGACAGGCCGATCGGTGGAATGGCGAGCCGAGGTCGATGTCGTTACTGCCCGATCCTTTGGTCCGCCAGCCACCGTTGCTGAGTGCGCCGCTCCCCTGCTTCGACTCGATGGCATTTTGGTGGTGAGTGAGCCTCCGGAGGACACCAATCGCTGGCCATCTGAAGGCGTGGCCCTACTCGGTCTGACGGATGAAGGGTCGCCGGTACCAGGAATGCGTCGGCTTCGACAGACCAGTCTCTGTCCAGAGACCTACCCCCGCCGGGTAGGAATTCCCGCCAAGCGGCCGCTGTTCTAGCGCCTCACCTCCAAACCCTCATGTTTCACGTGAAACATCCCGAGGAGGGTCCGAGGCGAACCCGGGAAATCATTTGCCGTTGTTTCACGTGAAACAACGGCGGAACGGGATCCCCGTTGCCGGTCAGAGCGCGAGATCGAGTGGGGGCGGGGGAATCCTTGACCGGAGGGGCCCGGGCGGGCAGGATGGCATCTGCTCGATCGCGAGAAGCGATTGACGCCCTCCGACTGCGGTGTGTGCCGCCAAATCCGAGTTGGGACGCATGGAATCTGACGAAACTGGTAGCGCAACGGACGGGGGAGAGCACGGCGTGAAGATGCCGCCAAATATCTCTGCTGCCGAAGCGATTGTGGAAGGGGCTCGTCCGATCTCGGCCGAGCGACCTTTGCCTCGCGTGATTGCTGTGGCGAACCAAAAGGGTGGTGTGGGGAAGACCACCACCTCTATCAACCTCAGCGCCTGCCTCGCTGAGCTTGGGTATCGGACCCTTGTGGTCGATCTCGACCCTCAGGGCAATGCGTCAACGGGCCTGGGTGTCGATATTCGCTCGCTGGAGTCCTCCATGTATGACGTGATCCTCCACGACGTGCCCCTCGAGGACTGCATTGAGGGCACGGTTGTTCGCAATTTGTTCGTTGCTCCGGCCAGCCTGGACTTGGCCGGCGCCGAAATCGAGCTGGTTCCGGCCTTTAGCCGTGAAATGCGCCTCAAGATGGCAATCGACTCGGTAAAGGACGATTACGACTTCGTACTGATCGACTGCCCGCCTTCTCTTGGCTTGCTGACCGTCAATGCCATGGCTGCAGCCACCGAGGTCCTCGTCCCCATTCAGTGCGAATACTTCGCCCTTGAAGGTCTTACCCAACTCACCAAGAACGTGGCGCTCATCCAGAAGAGCCTGAACCCAGCGCTGGAAATCAGTGCCATTGTGCTCGTGATGTATGCCCGTACCAATCTTTCCGACGGCGTTGTGGCCGATGTGCGCGAGCATTTTGGCGACAAGGTCTGTCAGGAAGTCGTTCCCCGTTCGGTGCGCCTCTCAGAGGCCCCCGGATTCGGACAACCAATCATCACATTCGATCCAAGTAGCCGGGGGGCAACCGCCTACCGGAAGTTGGCCCAGGAGGTCAGTGGTGGCACGCCGCAGCGGACTCGGTAAAGGTCTCGGATCTCTCATTCCGACCACGGAACGATTGCAGGACAGCGATGCCGTCCTGCGGGAACTTCCGATTTCGGAAATCGTGGCGAATACCTATCAGCCCCGTAGTCATTTCGACGAGGAAGCCCTCGTAAGCCTTTCGGCGTCGATTCGCTCCGTTGGTGTTCTGCAGCCCATTCTCGTTCGCGAGTTAGGGGAGGATTCCTATGAACTGATTGCGGGGGAGCGCCGCTGGCGAGCAGCAAAGCGTGCTGGCCTTCAGTCCATCCCTGCCATCGTTCGTACCGCAGAGGACGAAGGTTCACTCGAACAGGCTCTGGTTGAGAACCTCCACCGTGAGGATTTGGGGGCGCTTGAGGAAGCCGCGGCCTATCAGCAGCTCATCGAAGAGTTCAAGCTCACCCAGGATCAGGTCGCCACCCGTGTTGGCAAGAGCCGTTCGGCTGTTGCGAACACCATGCGCCTTCTCCAGCTCCCCGCGAGCATTCAGCGTTTGCTGGGCGAGGGGCAACTCTCTGCAGGTCACGCTCGTGCGCTCCTCGGAACTCCCGATCGGGCCTTCCAGGAGAAGCTTGCCAAAGCGGCTGTGTCGGAGAAGCTCACCGTGCGTGAGGTAGAGGATCGTGTTCGCGAGCACGATGGAAATGCTGCAACCGATACGGGCGCCACGCCCACTGCCGGCACCAAGCCCACGGCCACGGTTCGTCCGGCTCCCCTGCTGGAACTTGAGGAAATGCTTTCCGACCACCTTGACACTCGCGTCGCAGTTTCGATGGGTCAGCGCAAGGGCCGCATCGTGATTGACTTCTCAACCCTCGAGGATCTTGAGCGCGTGTATCGCGTCATTGTCGATGGCAAAGAGCCAATGGACTGACACACCTCCACCAAAACCTTTGGTGAAGGGTTCTGCACAGCCTGTGGATGAGGTTGTGGTCAACCTCCAATGTTTCTCTGCTCGGGTTTGGGCATGTTGAACGAAAAACAACGAGGGCCCCGGTTTCGACCGGGGCCCTCGTTCGTTCCTGCGTTGGACTGTCGACAGAGGTCGACACACCTGACGTCCTAGATGAACGGCTTGAAATCGTCAAGAAGCTGCGACTTGCCCTTGGCGCCAACGATGCGAGCAGCTTCCTGACCGTCTTTGAACACGATCATGGTCGGGATGCTCATGACACCGAATCGGCGAGCAACGTCAGGGTTGTCATCGACATTGAGCTTGGCGATGGCCAGGCTGCCGGCTTGTTCTTGAGCGATTTCTTCAAGAATGGGGGCCACCATCTTGCACGGGCCGCACCATTCGGCCCAGAAGTCAACGACGACTGGCACAGAAGATGAGCCAATCTGCTCATCGAACGTGGCGTCGGTGTAGGTGGAGATGTTTTCGGACATGGTTCCTCGTTCACGTTGTGGCCGGTCGCTGCCGACCGAATGGATGAGATCTGTTTTGATCGAACAGATGTTCGAAATCAAAGGGCGGCGCGCTTTGCACTTCAGATCTGGGCACCATCCCAAGGGATAGGGCTACGGATGACAACGCTACCGCGTGTCGGTTTGATTCCCGATCGGGAAGATCGTTGCAGTGACTGGGATTAGTGAACGTTGGCTTCGAGCCAACGTTCACAGTCAATGGCCGCCATACAACCGGAACCGGCGGCGGTAATCGCCTGGCGATAGACGTGATCCTGCACGTCGCCGCACGCGAAGACACCCTCGATGTTGGTGAGAGAGCCGCTATGGGTGACGAGGTAGCCGTTTTCGTCCGTCGTGAGTTGTCCAGCGAACAAATCGGTGTTCGGACGATGACCGATAGCAACGAAGACGCCAGTGACGGCGAGTGGGCGTTCCTCGCCGGTGATCGTGTCGGTCAACGTCACGCTTTCGACGGTTTGGTCTCCGTGAATTGCGCTCACTGTGGAGTTCCACGCGAAACGCATCTTCTCGTTGGCGAATGCACGGTCCTGCATGATCTTCGAGGCCCGCAGTTCGTCACGACGGTGAACGAGGGTGACTGTTTTGGCAAATTTCGTCAGAAAAAGCGCCTCTTCTATGGCCGAGTCGCCACCGCCAACAACAGCGATGTCGTGATCGCGGAAGAAGAAACCGTCGCAGGTCGCGCAGGTTGAGAGACCGTGACCGAGAAGACGAGACTCTTCTTCAAGACCAAGCATGAGTGAACGCGCACCGGTAGAAACGATGACCGAATGTGCGAGATGCGTTGGTTCGGGAGCCTCGGTGTCGCCGATCCAGACCTTGAAGGGACGGGCTGACAGGTCGACCTTGCTTACTTTGCGGGTCACGATTTCGGTTCCAAAGCGCAGTGCTTGCTCACGAAACTTCATCATGAGCTCGGGGCCCATGATGCCGTCGGGCCATCCCGGAAAGTTCTCGACCTCGGTGGTGAGCATGAGTTGGCCACCGGGCTGATCGCTGGTCGATGACGGCTCCCCCTCGATCAACAGCGGAGCCAAATTGGCTCGGGCGGTGTAGATCGCGCTGGTCAGGCCGGCAGGACCTGAACCGATGATGATGACGTTACGAATCTCAGGCACGGGAACTCCAGAACTCAATGACCATTCGTGGTCATGTCAGGTGATGAGGGAGACAAAAGGTGTGACAACGACTCAGCGCTTGGATGTCTTTCCGACAGCGGGTGCTGGCGCGGGTGCGTTGCGACGCCGAAACAACAGTGCTCCGACCACGGTGAACACCACACCAAGGATGAGATAGGGGAGCCACACACCAGAAGGAAGGGCTTCATCAAGCAGTCGGATGAGGCCGATAATGGCGAGCACTGCGATGGTGAGCGTGATTGTTCCGGCGAACACACCAAAAACCAAGCCCCGAGCGATTTTCATTATCGGGGTGGTGGTGCGGTCGCGGACGGTCTCGACCGCGTTGACGATCGCGTCGGCAGCCTGAGCCGGCCAGTCGCCCCCAATCATCGAAGACGCCGCACCGACCGAAGGAATCGAACGCGGGGGCGTCGAAGAGGTAGGTCCCGTGCTGCCAGTTGTTGACGCGTCCGAGTCCGTGTCCATAACTGCGATCCTACCCACGAAGCACCCGAGCTAGGAGGTGACAATTACGTCGGTGATGGTGACCTGCCAAGGAGGCGTGTCTTTCAGTTGCGTAATCCACAAAAGAACAGCGTTGCCTCTTGCTCGGTGCAGATCAAGCAGTACTGAACCTTGGATGTCGGTTGCTGACGCAACAACCGGTCCCCAACCGAGAAGGGTGGTCGGGGCACCCGTGGCGACGTAGGCCTCGACTGACCATCCACGTGATGGTGAGTCGATCGCAACGGTGCCGACGATGTCTTCGGCGGTCAGGTCAATTACCAAACCAATACCTGCCTTGAGATTTCCGAATGTGCGCGACGAGTAGACCTCGGTCGACCATGACGTGAGCGAATCAGCGTCAACCGCATTCATTGCCGCCGATTCATTTTCGAAACCGGTTTTGTCCGTTGGATCGAACGAATGCGCCGTTGAGATTGCAAGTTGTCGCGGCGTCGTTGTCGTTGTTGATGCAGGTTGATTGGAAAGAAATGTTCGAGCGGCGTCAGTGTTTGCGACAAGAAGCGCGATGAGTAACAGCACCCCGACAACCACGAGAGTCACAACGATTCCCGATTTTCCCCGTTTGGCTCGCGGTGCTGGCACTGAACTGTTGGTGGGCTCGGGCGGAGCGGTGGGGTCGGCGAGTACGTCAAGTCGGGTGGAAAGCAGCGCGGCGCGCATGTCGTTCGCCGACGCAAACCGGTCGCCAGGCGCACGGGACATCGCGCGCATGACCGTTGACTCGAGGTCGACGGGAATCCCAGTAAGAACAAGAGAAGGTCGTGTTGGATCGCGATGCATGCGAGCAAGCGCGAGTGCAGCAGGCGTTTCCGCGCGGAACGGTGCGTCACCGCAAACGGCTTCGTAGAGAACGGCACCGAGCGCGTAAAGATCGGTTCGCCCATCGACGGGACCACCCTCAACCTGTTCGGGAGCGAGGTACTTCACGGTGCCGAGTACCTGCGCCGTTCGTGTGAGGTCTGGTTCGTCGAGAACCTTTGCGATACCGAAGTCGGTCACCAACACTCGACCATCGTCGGACAAAAGAATGTTTGCGGGCTTGATGTCGCGGTGAATGACTCCGGACTTATGCGCAATAGCAAGGGCTCCTGCCACTTCTGCACCGATGTGTACGACTTCGATCGGATCAAGTGCTCCGCGCTCGTCGAGGAAGTCACGCAAGGTTCGGCCGCGAACAAGTTCCATGACGATCGCGTCGCAACCATCGAGGTCGACGGTGTCATAAATCGCAACAATTGATGGGTCTACAAGCCTCGCGGCAGCGATTGCTTCGATGTGAAAGCGCTGTCGGACGACGGGGTCATTGGCGAATTGTGGGTGAAGAATCTTGACTGCAACCGCGCGACCAAGCACGAGGTCCTCGGCTTCCCACACTTCGGCCATACCGCCAACAGCCAACTGCTGACGAAGTTGATAGCGCTGCGCGAGTACACGTCCGGAGAGCGTGCGACCACTTTGGTTCACGGGTGGTAACCCGTTGTCGTCCGCGTTCACGCGGTAGCAGGATGGAGTTCGATCACGGACGCAGGTAGCACATGCCGATGACGCCCGGACCGCCATGGGTTCCGATGACGGCACCGATCTTCCCCAAACGAATCTGATCTCGTGGATAACGCTCGGAGATCATGTCGAGGAATGCATCGATATCGGGAGCTTCACCGTGAAGGATCGAAAGCTTCTCGACGGTTCCTTCGGTGAAGAGTTGATCGCGCATCCACTCAAGCGCGCGCTTGCGGGTGCGCTGCTTTCCCGCTTCTTCCACTGCGCCATCGCCGATGTGGATGATTGGTTTCACAGACAACATTGAGCCGAGAAGCGCCTTCGCGCTGCCGATGCGGCCACCCTTCTTGAGGTTCTCAAGGGTGTCGAGCGCGCCGTAAATCTCGGTGCGCGCAATCATTGACTCGACGAGTGCAACAACGGCGTCGGCATCGGCCCCATTGCGTGCTGCGGCTGCGGCTTCAAGCACCATGGTGCCGAGTCCGCCGGTGAGTGATCGACTGTCGATCACGCGAACATCGATGTCGCCAGCGACGGCGGTCGCAGCGTTTCGTGCCGATTGCACGGTCGCAGAGAGTTCGCCGGAGAGGTTGATGCACACCACTGCGCTCGCTCCGACTGCAGCGGCGCCGCGGAAGGCTTGCTCGAAACGACCGGGCGAAGGTGCAGCGGTTTCGGGAAGGAGCCCCGTGCTCGCCATCTTGTCGTAGAAGGCCTCGACACTCAGCTCTTCGCGGTCGATGAATTCCTCGTCGCCAAAGCGAATGCTCAGTGGAACAACACCGATGCCGTTCGTGGTCGTTTCTGCTTCAGATAAATCGCACGAACTATCGGTGACGATGTGGACGCCGGTCATGGTGCTCCTGTCGGATCAGTGACGGGAAGACGCTAGTCATCCACCCGAGGTTGGTGATGGTTCGTCGGCAGCGACGAGGGCGCGGGCTCGGCGAGTGTGCCGGAAGTGGCGACCCCACCACACCAGAAGGAAGAGGCCGGCGAGGATGGAAACGAACAATCCGAACCCAGAAATGGCCGTGGAGCGCACATCGATACGGCTGCTTGCGACAAGGAGACCTCCGCCAGAGGACGCGATTTCCACATCAAGAGGGAAGGCACCCGATGCGCGGGTCGTGACTGCAATGTCGGTTCGTGTCGTACTTGATGGGGAAAGAACGATTTCGTAGGTCGTGCCTTCGGGGAATTCGAGTTTCGGACTACTCACGGTGATCTGCACCAAGGCCTCGACGGGCAGCGTGTTGGTGATGACGAGAGGGATCTTGCCGCTGCTTGAGGTCAGCGTGACCTTTTGAGAGGTCGGCAAACTGATGGCCGAGGTCAGAGAATCAAGTTGCGCATCTGCGTTCGAGAGGATGGCTTCCCGGTCACCGAGAGTCAGTGTTGTCTCGGCGGAGGCAAGCACGGTTCGTTCGATGGGGGCGATGAGCTCGTTGCCTTCGGGAAGAAGTGAGCGCAGGCCTAACAGGTTCCATTGCGCCTGTTCGAGCAGCGTTCCATAGGTACCGAGTTCGGTTGGCTCGTTGCTAGTCCAGTCGCGAACGATTGGCTTTTGCGATGCAGTTGCAATGCCTGTGCGAGTGAAGACTTCATCAAGGGTGACTGGTTGAATCACGCTGTTGCCGAGAGAACCGCTTGGTGCGCCCGTTGCTGTCGAAAGGCCAGTGAGAAATTCGGTGAAGGCGGCTGTGTCCGTGGCCGCAGGAATCGTGACGGCAACACCCCGATTGGCGCCAGGTTGCTCCTCGTGAAGCATCATCAACTCCGCAAGCGCGTGGTGAGCGCCGAGGATGGGATCACTGGTCATCACAAAGCGCGACGACGTGGTGTCGTCGTTTGCCATTGCGGCAAAAGAAGTTCCGCTTTCGCCTTCGATGAGGAATCGGTTTGTGAGAACGGAGGATTCGTCCGTCACGATCGAGGATCGCAATTGGGAAGACTGGAGAACCACTGACCGGGTTCCCATTTTCGCTAACTGATCGAGTGCAGCGGGACTCACCGAAGGGTCAAGAACCATCGTTTCGTGATCGGGAGCGGCTTCGAACGCTGCCGCCAAAATTGCGTCGGCAGCCGTGTACTCCTGTTCAATCAACGAGCCACGACCGCCGGCCATCAACGATCCAGAATCAATCGGTACATACGGTCGACTGAGTGTTTGGCGAAATTGGCTGTTGGGGCGAGCGGAGGAATTGCCTGCATCGGCGAGTGCTTGAACAACAAATGGCGTCGCAGCAAGGGTGAGGGGCGTTGTTGCAAAACTGCTCATGATGCGGAACTGGTCGTTGGCTCGCAGGATTTCAGCAGCTGAGAGCTCGGGAGATCCGTCAGGACTCACGTTGAGCGGTGCATCGACGACAACTGTTGTGGCAAGCGCAAGTGGAGCGGTCGGTGTCGTGACGGACGGCAAGCGCAGAAGATGAGTGACGATGCTGTCGAGTCGAGACCCGTTCGCTGCGGTGGCCTCTATAAGCACCGGATACACGCCGCTTGTGCTCAGAACGGTGCCACCTTCCGGTGCCGGCCATTGATCGTTGATGGGAAGAGGGAGCGTTGTTGAAGCGCTGTTGGCAGTGATCGCCGTCGAAGGTGTTGAGAACAGTGCGCTTCCAAGTTGTTCGCCCGCGATGGTTCGATCGAGACGGCTGCGACTGGTGATGGCGTTGTAGATGACGAGGTTGAGCTTTGAGTTCGCAGGTAAATCGCCGGTTGCAACTTCAACAGTGAACGTCCCGTTTGGTCCGACAAATGCGGTTTGACGCACGAGCGAGAGTTGATGCGTTGCCACATTCGTTGCCTGTGCAGTCGCGTCGTCGGGGCAAAGCACGACGAGTAGCGCGAGAACGCCCACAAGCGAAAGTAGGCGGCGCATCATGCGTTTGAACCTTCACGGAACGTGTACTCCAAGACGGCTAATCCCGTTGGTTCATCGGTAAAACCGAGATGGCGATACAACGAGTGTGCCCGCTGATTGATCTCTTGCGTGTTCACAAGCACCGATTCGCAGCCACGACGTCGACACCAACTGAGGGCATCGCCAACAAGAGCGGTTCCAATTCCACGACCGTGAAACTCTGGGTGGACGGCGAGACGTTGGAGGTACCCAAGGCGTCGAGCAACACCGGCAACGTGGTAGCCAACGACGCGGGAATTCACACACGCGACGCGGAATCTTGAACGGGGTGTTGCGTGGCGTGCGTCGAGGAGGCCATCGAGGTCGAAACGCCAGAAGCCATCGAACGCGAGGCCGTCAAGAGCCAAGACAGCCTCGAGATCGCGGGTTTTCCCTCGGCGAATCTGTGTGTTCGGTGCTGTGGAGCCGGGGAGATCAAAGAGGTCATGCCGAAGTAGGTGCAACCGTTCGTGAACCGAAAATCCTGAGTCGAGAAACACTTGTTGTTCGGGAAAGGTCAGGGCGGGAGTCAGGACGGCTCGGTACCCGTGTGCGGCGATCGAGACGAGCGCTTGGCGCAGGCCGGCGGGCGAAGGCGGTGCGCCCGGCGTGGGACTGAGCAGCGCCAGCGAAGGGTCGCCCCTCCAAGGGCCGATCCTCATGCGGTCGGCGAGTCCGGTGATGGTGTCAGTGCGTCGCATGGCCTTGGCGTGAGCCTAGGACCGATGGCCAGTGCACTGAGATTGCCCCGGTAGCCTCCGCCCGGTGATTCCCGACCGTCTCCGCCCCGTTCTTGAGCGAACCGCTCCGTTGGCTGAACGCTTCGCCGCGTCGGGATTCAAGCTCTATCTGGTGGGTGGAGTGGTCCGTGACCTCCTGCTCGGACGGGATATGAGCGATGGCCGTGATATCGACATGACGACCGATGCGCTCCCGGCCGACACCAAACGGTTGGTCAAGGGCTGGGCCGATTCGGTCTGGACGCAGGGTGAGCGATTCGGGACGATCGGCTGTCAGAACGATGGCTGGACCTTCGAAATCACCACACACCGAGCCGAGGCCTACGACCCTGAGTCGCGAAAGCCCGAGGTCATGTTCTCCGACGTGATCGAGGCCGATCTGTCTCGACGCGATTTCACGGTCAACGCCATGGCGTTGTCGTTGCCAGACCCGGAGCTCATCGATCCGTTTGGTGGCGCTGAAGATCTGGCCGCCGGCCGACTGCGCACACCGCTCTCGCCCGAAGAATCGTTCTCTGACGACCCGCTGCGCATGCTTCGTGCTGCGCGATTTCTTGCGGGGTATGGCCTGACTCCCGATGACGACCTGCTCGCGGCAGCAACATCAATGTGCGAACGGTTGTCGATTGTTTCGGCCGAACGCATTCGTGACGAGTTCGACAAGTTGATGGTCGTTGACGACCCAACACCTGGTTTGTGGTTCCTTGCTGACACTGGATTGATGGATCAGTTCCTTCCCGAGTTCTCGCGAATGCGTCTCGAACAGGATCCAATTCATCGACATAAGGATGTGCTGACGCACACGATCGCGGTCATCGGAAAGACGAGCACGAATCGACTCGTTCGCTTATCGGCTCTGTACCACGACGTTGGGAAGCCGAAAACACGCGCAATTGGCGATGCCGGTGTGTCGTTCCATCACCACGAAGTCGTAGGCGCGCGCATGACACGTGAACGAATGAAGGCGCTGAAGTACTCAAGCGACGACGTTGAAGCCGTAAGCCGTTTGGTATTTCTTCACTTGCGTTTTCATACCTACAAAATGGGATGGACTGATTCTGCTGTTCGTCGTTTTGTGCGCGACGCGGGCGATCTTCTTCCCGAACTCATCGAACTCACTCGTTGCGACTGCACGACGCGCAATGAACGTAAAGCACAAGAACTTGCGAAACGAATGGACGAGCTCGAAGAGCGCATTGATGATCTTCTTGCGCGCGAGGAACTCGCATCGATGCGTCCCGACCTTGATGGCAATGCCGTCATGACCTATCTCGGCCTTACGCCTGGCCGTGATGTTGGCGACGCGCTCGATTTCCTTTTGGAACTTCGTTTAGAAGAAGGACCGTTGGGTGAGGACGAAGCGAAACGTCGCCTCGATGCCTGGTGGGCCGAACGTCAGTCGAAATAAGTGCAAGAACTGTTTGCTTCAGCCGGTAAAGGCTGGAACTACTTCGGGATCGACTGCGACCGTCGTGGTGGTTGATGGTGTCGGTGCTTGGCACGGGAGTATGCCGACACTCAGCGGGTTGGCGCCAACGGCGACTGAACCCGTGACGGTGTTGGTGCTGATGTCAATGACAGAGAGCGTGTTCGCGCCGTAGTTCGCGACGTAGGCAATCGCACCGTCGGGAGTGATGGCGATTCCTTCTGGAAGTGAGGTGACGGCAATCGTTGTCGCGACGGTGTTTGTGGAGGTGTTCACCACCGACACCGAGTTGGAGTTGTAGTTCGCGACGTAGGCAATCGCCCCGTCGGGAGTGATGGCGATTCCTTCGGGGTTGGTTCCGACGCCCACCGACGTTGTCACAGTGTTTGTACTCGTGTCGATGACTGACACGTTGGCGGAGTTGTAATTCGCAACGTACGCAGTTGCGCTATCTGGCGCAAAGGTAACGGCGATTGGAGTTGTTCCAACGGGAATGGTGTTCGTCACCGAGTTTGAGTTGGTGTCAATGACTGACACGGTGTTCGGAACAGAGTTTGTGACGTAGGCGAAGTTGCCGTTGGGAGCGATGGCGATGTCGACGGGATTTGAGCCAACAGCAATAGGCGAACCGACGACGGTGTTTGTTGCAGTGTTAATGATGGACACACTGTTTGAACCGGAAATGGTGACGTAGGCGAAATTGCCGTTCGGGGTGATGGCGACTCCGAGTGGGATTGCACCAACGCTGATTGTCGCCACAACTGTGTTCGTTGTGGTGTTGATGACCGACACCGTGTCCGAGGTGGAGTTTGTGACGTAGGCGAAGTTGCCGTTCGGGGTGATGGCGATGTCATTCGGACCGTTTCCGACGCCGATCGGTGAACCCGCTGCAGTGTTTGCTGGGCTTTCGATCACCGACACGTTGTCGCCGGTGTAATTGGTGACGTAAACGCGGGTTTGGCAGGTGCCGGTGGCACCAACGGAACCGCCCTCGGAAACGAAGACGCCGAACGATACAAGCGTGATGAGCGAGACGGCGAGGGCTTTCATGACCTTGAACATGGCCAGAACCCTAGGTCATTGCACCTAGCGAGTCGCCGGAGAGCGACGTCTTACACCCCGTCTTTGCGACCGCGCATGATGATCGTGCTCGGCACGATTGCGCGTCCAGAACGCGCTTCGGGTTCGAGCAATGCATCAACGCGGAAGTTTGCTCGCATGAATGATCCGAACAGTTCGGCCACCGAGCGCGAGAAGATCTCGATGCCGTCGATGTCCTGCGGCATGTCCTCGCCGTAACGGCGGGCAAGTCGGGGCGAGTTCATCGGGTCGTGATCGAGCATGAGCCACGCGGGATGGGGGAGCGACACGCTGAAGGAACCACCAGTGCGCAGCACGCGATTGACCTGACGCAGCACACGGTCGAAGTCCTCGGCGCGAGCGAGGGCATAGACCGAGAGCGCAAGATCGATTTGGTCGGCACGAACGAAGGCGAGATCGGCAAGGTCGCCGTGATGGAGTTCGACCTTGACCTCGTTGACCTCGGCAAGTTGGCGAGCGGCATCGATTCTGGAGAGGTCATTGTCGACAGCGATCACGTGGGCTCCGGCGAGGGCCAGGCTCACGGCGTTATGGCCTAGGCCAACGCCCAGTTGGAGGATCTTCTTGCCCTTTGGTGCGGTGATGAGACGCAGGGAGTCGTCGCCAGGGAGGTCAGGTCCCCATGTGACGGTGTCGAGTGGGAGTTCGGCACGGCCAGGGAAGGAACTCGAGGAGCTGGGAGAGGGGCGAGGGGATCCGAAGTCAGTCACCGAAGCAGTCTTCCGCGGGTCGGGCTGCGGCCGGTGGACCGCGGTCGAAACCGTGTGCACCGCGAGTCGCCGAACCCGTCGCTAGCCTCGGCCCCCATGGGTTCCGCCTCACGACCCTTCCGCGGTGCCCCGAGCGGCAGAGGCGGCGAGATCGATTACCGACTCGCGCGTCAGCACCTCATCTCTGAATTTAAGAAGGGCCGCCTGGCGCAGCACGAAGTCTGCGACGCCCACCCGGAATTGGTTCGCGCAGCCCGGGAAGTCGGACAGCCCACCAGCGAGGACTGCCCCATCTGCCAGGACCACAAATTGGTCCTCGTCTCCTATGTCTTTGGTCCTCGACTGCCTGCTTTTGGCCGGTGCATTACGACGGCCAAGGAACTCAAAGCCTTTACCAAGCGCTCGAAAGAGGGCGAGTTCGCTTGTTATGTGGTCGAAGTCTGCCCCGCCTGCCATTGGAACCATTTGGCCCGTACCTTTTTATTGAATCCGGCCCGCTCGGCCTGATTCCCCTTTCGTTATGTCCCCCTCCACCCGCGGCCAAGCCGCTTCCGGACGTCGTTCGACGCGCGCTGCCCGTAAGACCGGGCCTGATGGCGTGCGCCGCAGCATCTTCTGGCGTTGGCGTCGAGGCTTTTTTGCGATCGGGCTTGTTGGCATTCTGTTAATCGGCGGTGCCGGGTATCTGTTCACACAGGTTCCCTTGCCCGATAGAGACCCGCCTCTCCTGCAGACGACCTTCATGTGTGCGTCGGATGTTTCTTCAGGTTGCAACGCCGATAACTCAATCGCGCAGTTGTCCGGTGGGGTGAACCGTATTTCAGTGGACTGGAATGAAATCCCGCAGGTGGTGGTCGACGCTGTTCTTTCGGCCGAGGATCGAACCTTCTTCGAACACGGTGGCGTCGATCCTGCGGGCATCTTGCGCGCGGTGTGGTCGAACGTTCAGGCCGGCGGTGTTTCGCAGGGCGGTTCGACAATTACGCAGCAGTACGTGAAGAACGTCTACCTCACTCAAGAGCGCACGCTTACTCGAAAGATCAAAGAAGCAGCGCTTGCGGTGAAGGTTGAGCGCGAGTTACCGAAACAGGAAATCCTGACTCGCTACCTCAACACGATCTATCTCGGTCGCGGCGCCTATGGCATTGAGGCCGCGTCTCGCGTCTACTTCGGCAAGAACCTTGATCAGATAACGCTTCCGGAAGCGGCCTATCTCGCGGGACTTATCCGCTCACCTGAAACCGCCGACGCGAAGCTGCCGGAAAACGATCCGAAAGCAGCGAGAAACCGTCAGACCGCCATTGAGCGAAGAGCCTCAGTGCTTGATGCCATGGTCGTAACCGGTTCGATTACTGAGGCCGAAGCATCTGTAGCGAAGGCGAACGACTGGAGCGATGTTCTCGTTCGCAGCACGCAGAACAACTACGGCGATGTTTCCCATCCCGAGTGGGGCACCGAATACTTCATTGATTATGTGCGCCACTGGCTCATTACCGAAGGCGGATTTACCGACGCGCAGGTCTACGGAGGTGGCCTTCGCGTCTACACAACGATCGATATGGAAGATCAGGGAGCCGCTGCTGATGCAGTGACATCAACCTTGAATCAACCGAATGATCCCGCAGCGGCACTCGTGTCGATTGATGACGCTGGTGCGGTCAGGGCAATGATCGGCGGACTCGATTTCAACGGAACGGGTAAGTATTCGAAAGTGAATCTCGCCGTTGGTGCCGAAGGCGGCGGTGCTGGTCGTCAGGCTGGTTCCTCGTTCAAAGCGTTCACGCTTGCTGAGGCGATGAACCAGGACTTTCCGATGTCGAAGTCATATAACGCGCCGTCGCGAATTTCCATTCCGAAAGCTGACGGCGGACGCGACTGGAGCGTCGGCAATTACGCCGATGCCGGACTCGGCCAACTCGATCTCATTTCGGCAACCATGCGCTCTTCGAATACGGCCTATGCACAGTTGATGATGGATGTTGGTCCACAGAATGTTGCTGATCTCGCCAAGCAAATGGGCATCACCAGTTCGTTGAAGGCTGTGCCGGCTCTCACCCTTGGAACCAGCGAAGTTTCTGTCTACGACATGGCATCGGCCTATTCGACGCTGGCGGATAACGGCGAGCACATCAAGCCGAGCCCGGTGATGAAAGTGACCGACGCAAAAGGCAACGTTCTTTACGAGAACAAAGTTGTGCGTAAGCGCGTGCTCGAGGCCAAGGCTGCGGAAAAAGTGAATTACATCCTCAATCAGGTGGTCGAGGGTGGAACCGCAACTGGCGCCAAGTTCGGACAGCCTGCGGCAGGAAAGACCGGTACAACGGAGAACTATCGCGACGCGTGGTTTGTTGGTTTCACTTGCAAGCTCACGACGGCAGTGTGGGTGGGCTATCCCGACGGCACGTTCATGAAGTCGGTGCATGGAATGTCGGTAACAGGCGGATCATTCCCCTCCACGATCTGGCGTAAGTACATGACTGTGGCGACGAAGGGTCTGTCCTCGTGTCCATTTCCGTACCCGACTGACGACGGAACCAACATGGGATCGACCTCGTCGACGAGTGCCACAAGCAGCTCGAGTTCCTCGACCTCCTCAACGGTGAAACCGTCCAGCACCTCTTCGTCGAGCACCTCGTCAACGAGTTCGACCTCAACGAGCTCAACCACGACGACCACGATTGTTCCCCCGGGGCCTCCGACACCAAATTGATTCACCCCATCTTTGTGGTGGGAGTGGCGGCCCGATAGCGTCGTGAACATCCGCCGGTAGCCGAGGGGCACTGGACGGGCAGGAGGCTCCAATGAGCACGCGAATCACCGTTCCATCGGTTCAGGGCCGCAAGGTCAGGCGTGGCGACGTTCCTTTGGTGATGGTTACTGCATATGACGCGCCGGGCGCGCGTATGGCTGATGCTGCTGGCATCGACATGATCCTTGTTGGTGATTCGGTCGCAATGGTCGTGCTCGGTTACGAGGACACGCTTCAGGTGACCGTTGCCGACATGGCACACCACACCGCCGCCGTTGCTCGAGCAACTCCTGCCTCACTCATCGTCGCCGACATGCCATGGCTCAGCTACCACGTGTCCGTCGCTGACACGGTCACGAATGCTGCATCGCTGGTTCGTGCGGGCGCGCAAGCCGTGAAACTCGAAGGTGGCCGCAAGCGCCTTCCCATGATCGAAGCACTTGTCGACGCCGAGATTCCGGTGATGGGCCACATCGGTCTCACGCCGCAGTCGGTCAATGCGATGGGCGGTTTCAAGGTGCAAGGCCGCAAGCACGAAGCGGCACTCGCACTTGTCGAGGACGCGAAAGCCCTTGCACATGCTGGTTGTTTTGCGATCGTCATCGAGGGAGTTCCCGATGAAGTTGGTCGCATGATCACTGAAGCGATCGACATTCCGACTGTCGGCATTGGTGCGGGCGCAGGTTGCGACGGACAGGTTCTTGTCTTCCACGACGTACTTGGAATTGAAGAGCGCGTGCTTCCCAAGTTCGTTCGTCGTTACGCCGATCTCGGCGCCGAAGGCGTTCGTGCACTTGGTGCCTATGCCGACGATGTTCGTACCGGTCGTTTCCCATCGGCGGCCGAGAGTTATTCGCTCGAAGCTCGCACAGCCGAAACGCTCGGTCTCTACGGCACACCGATCTCACCGGTCTGACCAATGACGCGACGAGCGGTTGCCGTCGTCGCGGCACTCGCGATCCTGCTGGTATTTGCAGGCTGCGGTTCGGGAGTGTCGTCAACAAAACAGTCAGAGCAACAGTCGACCGCTGCGGCCGAGGCCTCGCTGCGCGCGCAGGGCTTCACGAAAGTGACTCTGCGCATTCGCCTCGCTGACGGCTCGGTCGAGGAGCATTGCGTGTGGTTGGCCGATAGCGAACTGGAATGGCAGCAGGGTCTTTCGGGAATCACTGATCCACTGATCGCCGGTGGCGAGGCGATGGTGTTCTCGTTCGACAGCGACTCGGATCGAAGCTTCTGGATGAAGGACACTCTGCTCCCACTTTCGATCGCTTGGATCGATGGCGAAGGTGCGGTGATTGGCACTGCGGACATGGATCCCTGCCCCGCCGGCACCACGAACTGCCCGCGATTTCCCCCGGGTCGCCCCTACCGAATGGCCATCGAAATGGCCCAAGGTCGGCTCCAGGACTGGGGAATCGGACCTGGTGCCACCGTCACGCTGGCCGGGGGCTGCTGAACGGGCCGAACCGCTCTTGGGGGTTCGGTGCCTGCTCCTATAGGGTTCGAACTCCAATTGAAGCCCTGCCCTGAGCGTTCGGGGCTCCGGTTCCCGCCCTGCGGCCCGGATCCAGAGGGAGGTGATGCGCTCATGCGAGCGTATGAACTCATGATCATTTTCGACGGTGACGTCGAAGACACCGCTGTCAACGCGATGCTCGCCAATGTCAACAAGCTTGTTGAAGCTGGTGGCGGCAACGTGAAGAAGACCGATCGTTGGGGTCGTCGGCGTTTCGCTTACGAAATCAACCACAAGTGGGAAGGCATCTACGTCGTGCTTGAGATCTCGACCGAGGGTCGCGATCTTCACGAGGTTGAGCGCGTTCTGCACCTCGCGGACGAGGTTGTTCGCCACAAGGTCATGCGTCTGCCCGAGAAGGAAGCCGCCCGACGCGGTCTACTCGGCGACGCCACCCCGGCTACTGCCGGTTGAGTGGAAGGTCACGACAATGGCAGCAGATAACAACGTTGTACTTGTAGGAAACTGCACCCGCGATCCAGAACTTCGTTTCACCGCAAGCGGTCAAGCAGTCGCAGCTTTCGGGCTCGCTGTAAACCGTCGCTGGCAGAACCGCCAGACAAATGAGTGGGAAGAGCAAGTTTCGTTCTTCGATGTCACCGTCTGGCAACAGATGGCGGAGAACGTTGCGGAAACGATCACCAAGGGCACTCGTGTCGTTGTGAGTGGTCGTTTGCAGCAGAGTTCGTGGCAGACCCAAGACGGCGACAAGCGCACCAAAGTTGAAATTGTCGCTGACGAGGTTGCTCCGAGCCTCCGCTACGCCACCGCACAGGTCGTGCGCAACGAACGCCGTGAAGGCTTCGATAGTGGCGGCAACTCCGGTGGCGGTGGCGCAAGCCGCCCCGCTCCTAATGATCCCCCCGCTGGTTACGACATGGATGAGGAACCGTTCTGATGGCAAAGGCAGCCCCAAAGCGCGGCAAGAACAAAGACAACGCTCGCCGCAGCAAGAAGAAGATCAGCCTGCTTACGCAGGACAAGGTCGACTTCGTTGATTACAAGGACGTCAACATGCTTCGTCGGTTTATGTCCGACCGAGCAAAGATTCGCGCCCGTCGTGTCAGCGGCAACGACTCACAGCAGCAGAAGGAAATCGCACGAGCAATTAAGAATGCTCGTGAAATGGCACTTCTGCCTTATACCAACCGCGTGACCACCCAGCGTGGCGGCGGTCGTGATCGTGGCGAACGCGGTGATCGTGGCGATCGCGGGCTCAAGCTCGAGAACGCCGAGATTCGCGAAACCGTTACTGATGACGCCGTGATCGAGGAGCTCGAGGCAACGTTTATCGACGCTGAAGGCACCGAGATTGATGTCGTCGTGGAAGATGTGGAGGTTTCCGAATGAAGATTCTCCTCCGTTCCGACGTCAACGGTGTTGGTAAGAAAGGCGACGTGGTCGAGGTGGCCGATGGTTTCGGTCGCAACTACCTCCTCCCCAAGGGTTTCGCAGTTCTGGCGACCCGTGGTGGAGAAGCCCAGGCCGCAGCGATGCGCCGCTCACGCGATCAGCGTGATGCCGCCGATCGCTCTGCAGCTTCGGACATCGCCGCCAAACTCGTGCCCGCGGTCATTGCCGTTTCGGCCCGAGCCAAGGCCGAAGGCGATCTCTTTGGCTCTGTTTCGGTGACCGACGTGGTCGAGGCCGTTGCCGCACAAACCGGCATCGAACTCGATCGTCATTCGATTCACATCGACGAAGCGATCAAGACCGTTGGTACCCACTCGGTGTCAGCACGGCTGCACCCCGAAGTGCAGTTCCAGATCACCGTTGAGGTCTCGCCGGCCTGAGCCGCAGACACCGACGAGTATCGAGACAGAGGGGCCGGTTCGCCGGCTCCTCTGTGCGTTTTCCCAGCGTGTGGCGTTGGTCTCAATAACCGAGTCAAGGAGTCGTTGTCCACATTGTGAGACCTGTGGTGCTGTCACAGTGGATTTCTAGAGTGATCCCATGGCGCAGAAGGGTTTCGGAGGGTCCGTTCCTCCACAGACGGCAAATGTTGTCCACACTCTGTCCACAGGGTCGTCCCCCGAAAAAACCGGGGTTGTCCCTCTAGCGATCCCCAGCCAAAGAGGGGGAGGCTTAGGCCCTCATGAGTGAGTACGACGAACCCCGATCCGCCAACCGCCCTGCTGGGGCCGGTCGGGTCCCTCCCCACAATCTCCAGGCGGAAGAGTCGCTTCTTGGCGCCATGCTGCTGTCCAAGGAAGCGGTGTCAATCGCGTCCGAAACGTTGTCGGCCGACAACTTCTACAAGCCGGCGCACGCACACATTTTCGATGCCATTACGTCGTTGTCTGCTGCGGGCGAACCGGCCGACCCGGTCACGGTGGCCGAAGAACTCAGCCGTGCTGGGTTACTCGAAGCCATTGGTGGACCCGCAACCCTCGTCACGCTGCAGGCAGCAACGCCAGCGGTGTCGAGTGCCTCGCGTTATGCACGCATCATCGAAGAGCACGCCTTGTTGCGCCGCCTCATTGGTGTCGCTGGCGAAATCGCTGAAATGTCCTACAGCCTTCCTGAAGACGTCACCAAGACCGTCGACCAGGCCGAAACCATGGTGTTCGAAGTTGCACAGCGTCGCGCCACCGACACGCTTGCACCGTTGTCTGATCTTCTCGGTACCAACCTCGACCATCTCGAAGACGTTGTCAGTCGTGGCGAATCCATCACCGGTATGCCCACGGGCTTTCTTGATCTCGACGAACTGCTCTCAGGCCTGCAGCCCAACGCGCTCTATGTGCTTGGCGCGCGCCCTTCAATGGGAAAGACCGCGCTCGCGCTTGGCATGGCCTGCAACGCGGCAATCGAATCGCATCGTCCCGTGTTGTTGTTCTCGCTCGAAATGGGCCAGCTTGAACTCACACAACGTTTGTTGTGTGCCGAGGCGCGCGTCGACTCACGCAAAGTGCGCACCGGCCAACTCACCGAATCTGACTGGGGCAAGATCGCACACGCAACCGGCCGTCTCGCCGATGCTCCTATCTGGATCGACGACAACCCCAATGTCACCATCATGGAAATCCGTTCGAAGGCGCGCCGCTTGCGCAGCCGCCTCGGCGATCTTGGTCTCATCGTGGTCGACTACTTGCAGCTCATGAGCGGTCGTTCCAACGCAGAAAACCGCCAGGTGGAAATCTCGGAAATCTCTCGAGGTCTCAAGATCCTCGCTCGTGAACTTGAGTGTCCTGTCGTTGCACTGTCGCAGCTTTCACGCCAACTCGAAATGCGGGCCGATAAGCGACCGATGCTGGCCGACCTTCGTGAATCTGGCGCTATCGAACAGGATGCCGACGTCGTCATGTTCATTTACCGAGACGACGTCTACAACCTCGACTCACCTGATCGCGGTACCGCCGAGATCCTTATCAGTAAGCACCGAAATGGGCCTACGGGCATGGTGCGACTTGCCTTCCTCGATCACTACACAAAGTTCGCCAACATGGCCCGAGGCACCTGAGCGGATTTTCCCCGATCGACTACTACACTCTGTCGTATGTCGATGTTGGCTCATGTCGCAACGAGATCATCGTTCCGCCGGCTCGTTGTGGCATTTGGGTTGGGCCTTCTTGGCCTCATCCTCTGGTCGAGCCCTGCCGCAGCGCATGTCGACTTTCTCGGAAGCTCGCCGGCGAATGTCTCAACGGTTCCGGGACCGGTTTCAGAGATCGTCCTTGAGTTTTCTGGAGCCGCGGAACCAATCGAGAGTGATTTCCGTATCGAGAACTCCTCAGGTGATTCACTTCCGATCGACTCTGTTGCAAATGACGGTGAAACCAAAGTGGTTGTGACGAGTGCGGCGCCACTTCCAACTGGCCGCACCAAAGTGTTGTGGGCCCTCCGTGGCGCTGATGGACACAAAATGTCTGGCTCCGTTGCGTTCACGGTGACGGCCGACGCAACGCCTACGCCCTCCACATCAGTTGCCGCGAACCAATCAACCACGACCGTGGTTCCATCAACCTCTCAAACGGAAAACGAAATCGAGAGTTCTGAAACGGCAACTGCTCCGATTTCGAAAACAACGAATGAAGACTCGGGAGTAGCCGAAACGATTGGTGTCGTTGCACGCTGGATCGTGTACGCCTCAATCCTTCTCACCATTGGTGCGCTCGCGTATCTTCTTTGGGTTCATCGGGGCACTCGAGCAGAAGGCCGACGCATCGTCTATTTCACTCGCAGAGCCTCGGTGCTTGTCATCCTCGCTTCCGTCGTTGAATGGTTTGCTCAACTTGCGCTTTGGGGATCTGGATCAGTGAGTGATCTCGTCAGCCCTTCGGCATGGAGTGAACTGCTCACATCAGGTTTCGCATTCGGCACGTTGCTCCGCCTTGTCGGAGCTGCGCTCGTCTTGAAATTTGTCGCTATGGAGGTCGTGCCCGATCAGTCGAACGAGCTTGCGCCTATTGCAGATCTCAACTGGATCGCAGAGCCTGACGACAACCGCTCGCTACTCGTTGATGAACGTCCACGATCCGCCACCCTCACCAGAGTGCGAGTGGAGTCGGGGCCACTCGCGATTCTCGGCGCACTTCTCCTGGTGATCTCTGAATCTTTCATCGGCCATACCGCCAGCGTTGAACCTCGAGCCCTGATGGCGGTGAGCGATGCGGTGCATCTGACTGCTGCCGGAATTTGGGCCGCAGGGGCATGGCTGTTGGCGGCAACGCTGTGGCGTCGACACCGACGGGGCGAACCGGTTGATGCTGCTCTCCTGGCCACACGGTTTTCGCTCCTTGCGACGGTTTCATTGATTGCCGTCGCAGTATCGGGTGCGGTCTTGGCCTGGGCCATTCTTGAACAACTGTCGGCACTCTGGTCTTCAGAATTCGGTCGACTCCTTCTTGCCAAGACGTTTGTTGTCTTTGTCATCGGATGTTTCGGACTCCACAATCGACGCGTCGTGCTCCCAGCGCTTGTCTCTGGCGACGAGGGCTACGAGGAGAAATTTCGCAAGACCATTGCCATTGAGGCAGGACTCTTCGCTGTGGTTCTGCTCATCACGTCATTGCTCGTGATCGCCAACCCTTTGTCGTAACGCCGCTGTGGCGAACCGACGGAACCTCCAGTTCGCTCCCCCCTACAACCCAAACACAACGAGGTAACTCATGAACTACCGCCGAACTCTCTCCGTACTCTCTGCAACGTTCATCGCCGGCGCACTCGTCGTCTCGTGTTCATCCTCAGGCAGCAGCCATTCCTCGATGACGACGATGGCGGCGGCCACAATCCCCGCGACGGCAAATTTCAACGCTACCGACGTCGGTTTCGCCCAGGGAATGATTCCCCATCACGCGCAAGCGGTGGAAATGGCCGATATGGCGATCGCAACGAGCACGAACGCCGATGTTCTCGCCTTAGCCAAGCAAATTAAGTCCGCACAGAATCCAGAGATCGAAACGATGACTGGATGGTTGCAGGGATGGGGTCAAGCGGTTCCCTCAACGGCCTCGATGGCCGATGGCGGTCACGACATGACCAACATGAGCGGAATGATGATGGACGGAATGATGAGCGATGCCGATATGAAGCGTCTTGAATCGTCGACGGGGACAGCGTTCGATCGGCTGTGGCTCGAACTCATGATTCAGCATCACGAGGGAGCCGTTCGAATGGCACAGGACGAACTCGCAGACGGAAAGAACCCTGATGCGAAGGCTCTCGCGCAAGCGATCATCACGAGTCAGCAGGCTGAAATCACCAAAATGAATGCGCTGTTGGCTGCGCTCCCTAGTTGACTATGGCGATGGAACTGCATGTCGAACGTGTAGGCTGTTCACGATGAGCCGGCGGCCGCTGGGATCTCTGGAATCTGACATCCTTGATGTGCTTTGGCAGAGCTCGGAGCCGCTCACGCCGGCAGACGTCCTTGATCGCCTCGATACTGACCTTGCCTATACAACCGTCATGACGGTGTTGGGTCGACTCTGGCGTAAAGGCCTTGCCGCGCGTTCAAAGGCGGGTCGCGCCTTCGCCTATTCGGCGGCTATGAGCGAAGCAGACCTCTCTGCTGATCGCATGCGAAAAGCACTTGATGCAAGTAGCGACGGTCTGGCGACCATGTCCCATTTTCTTGATGGTCTCGATACAGCGCAACAACGCCAGTTACGGGAATTGCTCGAGGGTCGTTCCTCATGAGCATTCACGCGCTCATTCCATTTTTTCTTGTTCTCGCCTGCGCGGGCATCGCGTGGTTCTTGCCGCGCTTTGTTGAGCCAAGCGTGGGTGTCGTGATTCTCACCGTTTTTGTCATGATTGCAACGCTCGCCACAGTGGCATTACTTCTTCAGATCAGTGGCGCGGGGATTTCGGAAGTGCCCGTTGTTTCCGACGCGATTGGTTGGTGCCGGGCACTGTCATGGGGCGACCACGGAGCACCACCAATTCTCGGCGCGGCGGCGGTGCTGACGCTTGGCTTCGTTTCGATTCGTGTCGGTCGGTACGTGAGAAAAGTTTTTCACAACAAGCGGGAATTGGGCGCTGTCGATGGCATTGAGATTCTCGCCTCGGATGAGCCGATTGCTTTCGCCGTTCCGGGTCGCCGTGGTGGCGTTGTCATCAGTGATTCGCTTCTTTCACTCCTTCGTCGTGATGAGCAGCGAGTCGTTGTGGCCCATGAAAATGCCCATCTCCGGCATCGACACCATCTGTATATCCATCTGGTTGGGGCCTGTGCAGCAGGACTCCCGTTCCTCAAACCCTTTTCGAAAAGAGTGAACTATCTGACGGAACGCTGGGCTGATGAGGTGGCAGCCGAACGCATCGGTTCACGGGAGTTCGTGGCGGACACGATCGCACGCGTTGCCCTCCTTCCGTCGAGCCATGTGAGGTCAGCGGCGCTTTCCATCGGTGGAGGAAATGTGGTGCACCGATTTGAGGCTCTCGTTTCACCACTTCCAGCGCTGACAACGGGACTCACCGTTTTCGCCTGTTCAGTCGTGACCGTTGCGGTGCTTGGGCTGACGCTTCAATTGCATCACCTGATTGATTTCTTTACGCACGCCGGCCATCTGTAATTCAACCGATTGCGGGTTGCGCAGGCATATCCGTCCTACGCTGAACCCATGAAACTCGGCGACGAAGTCACTGTGCACATCAATGCCACACCACAGCAGGTGTGGGAACTCGTCAGCGATGTCACACAGATCGGTCGCTATAGCCCCGAAACCTTTGAAGGCGAATGGCTTGATGGCGCAACGGGGCCTGCGGTTGGTGCGCGGTTTCGCGGTCATGTGAAGCGCAATCAAAAAGGTCCGACGTATTGGTCGAAGTGTTACGTCACCGAGTGCGAACCCGGTCGTGTGTTTGCCTTTGGCGTCGGCGAACCCGGTAAGGCGCTTATCAGTTGGGGGTACCGACTTTCTCCGGCAGCAAACGGCGGCACCGATGTCACCGAGTACTTCGAACTCACACCGAAACTCCCCATGAAGATCTATTGGGGGTTGTTGGGGTGGAGCCGCGGCAAAACCAATCGCAACGGCATGACGACCACGCTTGAACGCATCAAGAAGGTTGCCGAGGCCGACGCTGCGTCTTCAGATTGAGTCGATCTAGATCACTGCGCCGACGGTGTCGGTGGAGGTGACAACAGGAAGCCCCGCCTGTTCCCACACCTGCATGCCACCGGTCATATTCACCGCGTCGATGCCGTGATTGATCAGCCACGCAGTGACCTTGCCCGAACGATTGCCTGATCGACAGATCACGACAATGCGGCGGCCATCGCGAAACGCCTCAAGGTGGTCAGGAAGATCACGCATCGCAATGTGCACAGCGGCGGGTGCGTGACCTGCTTCCCACTCGTCGTTCTCACGCACATCAAGCCAAAGCGCGCCAGCGTCGGCTGCTGCGGTTTCAACATCAACGGCTGGAAGGGTGGCCGGAATGTTGCCGGTTGACCACGCGGTGTAACCGCCAATGAGGTCGGAAACATCGGTGAATCCGTGTGAGCGTAAGAGACTTGAAGCGATTGCTGAGCGGTAGCCGCCTGCGCAGAAAACCACTGTCGGGGCGTTTGGATCGAGCTCGTCGATGCTGTGAAGCAGCGAGGGAAGACTGATTGAGCGGGCGCCGGGGATCGAGCCGAGCGCAACTTCTCCAGGGTTGCGAACATCGATAAGGACGAGATCTTTGACCGATGCGATCCGTTCCGCGAGATCGTCAACAGACAATCGCGAGAGTTGCGCAACGTGGCTCGGATTCTCGAGGAATGTTGGGATGGGTTCAGCTAGCGCACCTATGACATTGTCGAAACCAATGCGGGCGAGACGCATTTTCGCTTCGGGCTCGTGGCCAGGATCGGTCACCAAGATGATTGGTGTGCCTGGCTCCATTACCTCGCCGGCGTATTCGGCGAAACGTCCGCCAAGACCAATGTCGATGGAACCGCGCAGATGGCCTTGAGCGAAAGCGATGTCGTCTCGCGAATCGATAACAACTGCGCCACCAGCTTGGTGCTTGAGAACAGTGTCGAGCGGCAATGCCTTCACGCTCACGTCGTGATCGAGAAGCGCTCGAGATTCACGGTTTTTATTGGCGGCGAATGCGAAATACAGAGGAGCGACTGACTGGCCCTGGGTGACCACGTCGACAAAGTCCTCGGCCACCATTGGTTGCAATGCGTAATTGGTGCGCCGTTGCTCACCGATTGTGGAAACGGTTTCTGTCGACAGATTCTTTCCACACGCTGAACCAGCACCATGCGCGGGATAGACCTTTGTTTCGTCGGGAAGCGTCATCAACTTGTCGTGCAGCGACCGATAGAGCTGAAAGCCAAGTTCTTCGGCGGTAACACCAACGGATGCAAGAAGATCGGGTCGGCCGACATCACCAATGAACAATGTGTCGCCGGTGAGGACGCCTTCCGGTGTGCTGGTCGGTCCGTCGGGTCGAACGACAACACAAATGGATTCGGGCGTGTGGCCGGGAGTTTCGAGAATCTCAAGATCGACCTTGCCCAAACTGATGTGGTCGCCATTCGCGTGCGTCTCAATAGGGAAGCCCACCCGCCCTGCAGCGGCGGCTCCGTACACAATGTCGGCATCGGTGCGGGCAGCGAGTTCAAGGTGGCCGGAAAGGAAATCGGCATGGAAATGCGTCTCGATTACTTTCGTGATTCTGAAGCCATGTGCTTCTGCATCAGCGAGATACTCGTTGACATCTCGTTGTGGATCGACGACAACAGCCCGGCCAGTTGATTCATCGCCAATCAGGTAACTCGCGTGAGAAAGGCATCCGAGGTAGTACTGCTTGAGGAACATGGTGACTCCGTTTGCTTGCATCGCTGCGTTGCCATGATACCCTAGGGGGTATAAAGCAGCAAGAAACCACGGGGTAGAAAGAGTGCCCGACGTCGGCGGGCAGGAGTTCAGTCAAGTCATGGAAATCAACGCAGAAGTCAAAGCGGACCTGCACAAACGACTTCGTCGTATTGAAGGACAGGTTCGAGGTATTCAAGGAATGCTCGAAGAGAACCGTGAATGTCGCGATGTCGTTACCCAGATTGCTGCGGTGACCAAGGCGATGGAGCAGGTTGGCTTCAAAATGCTTGCGTCCGGACTGGTGTCCTGTCTGCAGGATCCGGAGCGCTCGGCCGCAGAGGGCTACCCCGTTGAAGAGGTTGAGCGCCTCTTTCTCAAACTGACCTAAGTCGTTCGCAAACCACTGCGAGGAGAAGCACATGACTGATCACACTCATGGCAAAGAGGTGTTGCGACCACTTGCGACTGAGGGCAGAGCACTTCGTCAGATGATCCCTGATGTCTATGCAGGGTTCGCTGAACTCAATAAGGCCGCGATGGCACCGGGTGTCCTCGAACTGAAGGTGAAAGAACTCCTTGCGCTGGCGATGGGCGTCACCCTTCGGTGTGATGGCTGCATTGCGACACATGCCCGAGGTGCGGCATCTGCTGGAGCCACACGCGAAGAAGTCGCTGAAGCCATCGGCGTTACGTTGCTCATGAACGGTGGGCCAGGAACGGTCTATGGACCCCGTGCCTATGACGCGTTCTGCGAATACATCGAAGCAATCGAGGCCAAGGACGCTGCGGCTGCTGACTGACGGCGTGTGGCGCACTTGTCCGTCACGGTGCCGACATCGTCGCTAGGGTCACGTCATGGCGAGCGACTTTCAGATGAAGGCAATGAACAAGGTGCACAGCGCAACGCTGAAGTTGAGCGGCGGTCGCCTTGGTTGGCATATGTATGGAATGCCGGTTGTGGAACTCACAACAATCGGCCGAAAGTCCGGTCAACCGCGTACCTCGTTGTTGACGTCTCCTGTGCAGAACGGTGATGCGTTTGTGATTGTCGCGTCGCGCGGTGGCGATGACATCAACCCGGCCTGGTTTCTGAATTTAAAGGCGAACCCAGAAGTCACGGTGAAGTCCGGTCGTAAACCCGCAGTAAAAATGCGCGCCCGTATTGCGGAAGATGCGGAGCGCGACGAGCTGTGGAAGCGCATCATGGACTACAAGCCTCACTACGGCGGCTATCAGAAAAAGACCGAACGAGTGATCCCACTCGTTGTTCTAGAGCCAATTCGTTGATTTCACGAACGTTCCGCGGTTGACGCTGAATTGGTCGAAAATCGAGTCGATGCGTCGCTTCGATGCGTTAGACCCCTTGGTATCGCGTCGTTTCTGATCGGTTTAGCTATGACTCGTGTTTGGGGAGTCAAACGAACTCACTTTGCGCGTAATGGGGGTTTTGCGCGCGTTTGTGGTTAGCGTTGCGTCCACATCGCAGTTCAAACGGAACGCGATGAAATGAAAAGTAGAGAAATGACTACAGGTACCGTGAAGTTCTTCAATGCCGAAAAGGGTTTCGGCTTCATCTCACGTGAGGGTGGCGACGATGTGTTCGTTCACTTCTCCAACATCCAGGCCGAGGGCTACAAGACCCTCGACGAAGGACAGACCGTCGAGTTCGACATCACCAAGGGTCAGAAGGGCGATCAGGCCGAGAACGTTCGCGTCATCTGATTGCACTCCCCTCGGGGAACCATTTGAGTCACTGCCGGCCCGAAAGGGTCGGCAGTTTCTGTTTTGCATCGGAGTTGCTTTCGCTGTCGGTGCGGTTGGGGCGCACGGTGCCTTCAGCAAAAGTTGTGGCTGTGAAAACGACAAAGGCCCCGGCCGAAGCCGAGGCCTTTGTTTCGTTCGCTCGAAAGAGCGGCGTGTTCAGCCGACCTTCTTGAGAGTGTTGCGATCGCGGTGAACGATCGTGAGGCCCTTGGCCTTGACCTCGTAGGTCGTGGTCTCGTCGTAACTCCACTCGCCGTCACCGATGGTGAGCGTGCAGGTGTAGGACGGCGTGAAGGCGTTGGCCTCGAGGTGCTTGTTGGAAAGCACGCCGTAGGTGGTTGAACCATGGTCGGCGCGGAGTTCGATGACCTTTGAGTCGGCAGTGGCGGAACCACCGGCGATCACGGTCTGACCACGCGGCACCATGAACGAGCGCATGAACTCGCCGTTCGCTGCGTCCCAAAGCCAGTAGCCAACCTCGGTGTGGAACGGCTCGTCTTCGCCCTGCTTGTAAGCGGCCATGCGGTAGTCGAGGCCGAACATCTGCTGAACGCCATTGTCGACGGGGCCGAACGGCTTGAGTTCAACCTTTTCGCGGTAGGGGGTTTCGACGATCTCGCCAACATCGTGGTGGTACGAAATGTCGATGCCCTGATCGCCTTCCCATGAGCCAGCGAGGCCGGCAAGGGGGCCGAGTTCGGCGGGTGTGGGGACTGGCATGTTGATTCTCCGGAAGGTGATGTGGGCCGGGCTTCCGGCCGCTTCGTTTGCGAACCCGGACCCTAGTGGCAACGGGCGAGGATTGTCTCAGCGAGTCGCTGCAAAACGAGAGAAGGACCGACGCCGGTGGATGTCCACCAGCGCCGGTCCCTCCAAATTCGGTGATCAGCCCGCTTCGGAATGGGTGACGGGCTGTTCGCCCATCCATTCGCGCAATGTGTTCTTGAGCTTGGTCTGCTGAATGAACAGATCGTGCTCGGCCGGGATCGGTGTGGCTGCCTGGGGAGCCTTGAAGTAGAAGCTCAGCCATTCCTGCACGCCGCTCTGGCCGGCGCGGGCTGCAAGGTCCATAAAGAGCGCAAGGTCAAGAACAATCGGCGCAGCGAGGATCGAGTCACGGCAGAGGAAATTGACCTTGATCTGCATTGGGTACCCCATCCATCCGAAGATGTCGATGTTGTCCCAACCTTCTTTGTTGTCGCCGCGCGGCGGGTAGTAGTTGATGCGCACGACGTGATCGACGTTGCCGTAGAGCTCGGGGTACACCTCGGGCTGCAGCACCGAATCGATCACGCCAAGCTTCGAAACCTCTTTGGTCTTGAAGTTGTCCGGATCGTCGAGAACCTCGCCATCGCGGTTGCCGAGAATGTTGGTGGAGTACCAACCACGAAGACCAAGCATGCGGGCCTTGAGGCCAGGAGCAAGAAGCGTCTTGAGCCAGGTCTGGCCAGTTTTGAAGTCCTTGCCGGCGATCGGGACGTTCTCGCGTGCAGCGAGTTCGCGCATGCACGGAAGATCGACCGAAAGGTTCGGTGCACCGTTGGCAAATGGCACATGCGACATCAGTGCGGCGTAGGCGTAGATCTGGCTGGGCGAGATGTTGTCGTCGTTAGTGCGAAGGCCTTCTTCGAATGACTCGATGGTCATGTGCACTGCGCTGGCCTCTTGGTAGGCCTCGGTCGAACCGCACCACACCATGACGAGACGGTCGCAGTTGTTCTCGGTTCGGAAGTTTTCGATATCGGCGATGAGTGCTTCGGCCTGCGCCATCTTGTCGGTGACGTTCTTGATGCGAGTGCCGTCGAGACGCTTGACCCAACGTTGGTCAAACACAGCGTCCATGGCAACGACGCCTTCAAGTTCGGCCGAGATGGGGCCGAGGTCACGGTCTTCGAGCACGCCAGCGGTGCGAGCGGCCTCGAGGGCGTTGGGGCTGATTGGGTCCCAGCCACCGAAGACGAGATCGCCGAGGTCGGCCAAGGGCACGAACTCACGAATAAGAGGGTTGCGGTTCTCTTCCCGCTTGCCCAGACGGATGTGGGCGAGCTGGCTGAGGGAGCCGACCGGGACGGAATGGCCGTTGCGGGCGGAGATCACGCCAGCAATGAAGGTGGACGCGACGGCGCCCATACCGGGGGTGAGAACCCCGAGGCGGCCGGTGGCGGGAGCAATGGTTACGGGTTGGTTCATGCCCGAAAGGGTAGGTGAATCTTGACAGTTCAGAAGTTCACTACAGAAAGACTTAACAGTAGGGTGACGGGATGGCCACCCCAGACCGCCGTTCGCCCAGCGAAGGGCCATTCCTCAACCTCACTGTGCAGCAGTTGGCCTATTTGGTCGCAGTGGCTGATCACGAAACCTTTTCCGAAGCGGCGGCATCGCTGGGAGTGACCACGTCTGCTCTGTCTCAAGGTCTGGCCGAACTCGAACGTCGACTCGGCCTTCCACTTTTTGAACGCCAGGGTCGTCGTCAGTTGCTGCGTGAGGAAACGAATGAAGTACTCGCCTACGCACAACGCGTTGTTGCTGACACTCGTGATCTCGGCCGATGGGTTGTTGCGGCGAAACATGGCGGCGTCGGCCGGGTGCGCGTCGGAATGATCGATGCCGCGGCAGTGCACCACCTTCACGATGAAATGAGCTCGTTTCGTTTGCAGCACCCAGAGGTTGACCTTCGCCTCGTTGTTGCTCCATCCGGTGAATTGCTTGATCAGGTTCGTCGCGGCGATCTCGATCTTGCCGTGATTGTTGATCCGGAAAATGTCGAGAGTCTTGAAGTGAGCCCAGTCGTCACCGAATCGTTAGTCGTTGTTGCACCCGCCGGCATCAAGATTGGAGCGCCGTCGACGTGGGGCCCGTGGGTGTTGTTTCCGCGCGGATCACGAACTCGCGAATTGATTGAGCGAGCGTTGGTTGCGCGCGGCGCGGTGGTTGACGTCGTGGCTGAATCTCATCAACCCGATGTTTTGCGTGAGATGACTCGGCTCGGAATGGGATGGTCGGTGTTGCCCGACTCCCAATCAGGACAAGAGCACGGGACTGGCGCGGTTGTCGTGACCGAACGCCGTCTCGTACTCGTTCGGCCATCAGCACGTAGTGCGAATCCGGCGGCCGACCAGTTCGCTCAGGCGTTAGTCGATTGAGAATTTCCACCGAATTCGGTCCCATGGCGGTCCACACCTACGATTGTGAGACTCGGATCGCCTGAGTTGTTGGAGGAATGACATGTTTCTCGGTGAGGACATTCTGCCGTGGTTGGTGCTTGCCATCGGTGGCGCGCTCGCGGTTGGAACGGCTCTCGCTCTTGTGCGACCACCGAAGGAAAAGGAAAGCGGCGATCTTGCTCGCCCTCCGATGGCCCGCAGTGTTGTGATGATCGCACTTGGCTCCATCGCCGCAATCTGGGGCATTGCCTCGTTGATCGCTTGAGCTGACGACCCATGACGACAGATCTTTCCATTCTCACACTTCAGTGTGCCGACCAACCGGGCATCGTTGCTGCGGTTGCAAACTTGATTGCTGATGTTGGCGGAAACATTGCGAATGCTGATCAGCACACCGATCGTGATTCCGATGTCTTTCTGCAGCGCATCGAAATTGATGGACCGGTGGATTGGGCATCCTTTGATCGTGGATTGGCGCAACTGATTGCACGCTTTTCGATGCAACACACCTTGCATCGACCAGGAACACGAGATCGCGTTGTCATCGCCTGTTCGGCCGAGTTGTATTGCGCCGCTGATCTCTTAACTCGTGTGTCGCTGGGTGAACTCGATGTCGACGTTGTTGCGGTCGTTTCTGACAAACCTGCTGCGGGTGAACTTGCCGCCCAGCACAACGTTCCATTCCGACTCGTTGACGGTGGATTGTCTGGCGATGCTCGAACAGCGCAAGAAGCTGCATTTGCTGCTGTTCTCGATGAACTTGAGCCCGATCTCGTGGTTCTCGCTCGCTACATGCGGATCCTTCCAGAGGAGATCACCCTTCGGTGGAACGGCCGGATGATCAATATCCATCACTCGTTTCTTCCGGCATTCGCTGGAGCGAAGCCTTATCACCGAGCCCATCAGCGTGGCGTGAAGTTGATCGGCGCAACTGCGCATTACGTGACCGCGGAACTCGACGCAGGTCCGATCATTGCTCAGGGCATTACCCCGGTGAGTCATCGTGATGAGGTGGAGGACCTTGTTCGTAAGGGGCGCGACGTAGAACGAACCACGCTCGCCAATGCCGTTCGATTGCATCTTGAGCATCGAGTCTTGGTGTGGGACAACCGCACCTGTGTGTTTGCTTGACCCCTTTCTCAGCGTGCAACTTCATTTGCGTGCACCAATCGGCGCAGCGTGGTCGAATGTGCGTTGTCGTCGAGGGGGAGCGCAATGAGCAACGCGTCGAACTGGATTCCGCCACTTGCGGATATCCGGGTCATTGAAACCGGAATGGGAATTGCTAGCGGCTACGCAGGCAAGTTGTTTCGAGACGCTGGCGCCGAAGTCATAAAGGTTGAGCCTGCGAGCGGCGATCCGTTACGAACATGGTCAGCAACGGGTGCGCTGCTGGGCCATCGTCCTAGCGCGCTGTTCTCGTTTCTTGCTGCTGGCAAGCAGTCTGTGGTTGGTGATCTTTCGGAGTCCGCCATTCAACAATTGCTGACAACTGCAGACCTCGTTATTGATGACGGATCGCTTGACGTTGACGCGCTTCACAGTGCAGCTCCGAGGCTCGTGATTTTGTCGGTCACACCTTTCGGCCTCTCCGGTCCGCTTTCGCATCGGCCAGCAACGGATTTCATCGTGCAAGCCGAATGTGGGTCGATCGCTGCTCGAGGCGCTCCTGATTTGCCGCCGGTCCAAGCAGGCGCGCGCACCTCGGAATGGGCGGCCGGTTTGTACGGAGCATCTGCAGCGCATGCTGCGGTTCTCGGTGTTCAGGGCGGGGCGGACGGCGCAGTCATCGATGCATCGTGGATGGAAGCGATGATGATTTCCACCAACCTCTTTTCCGATCCCATGTGGAGTCTGATGAAAGAACTCATGGGAATCGATCCGCCAGGGGCGGCTCGATCAGTTGAGACTCCTTCGATCTACCCAAGTGCCGATGGCTGGATTGGGTTCAATACGAACGGCCCTCAACACGCTGAAGCGTTTTTGCATCTGATTGAACGGCCCGATCTTGTCGACGCTGGTTATGTCATGGCCTCGGTTCGGACGGCGAACCGTTACGAGTTCGATGAATGGGTGCGCCAGTACACGACCAAACACACGAGCGCCGAAATTCTTGAACGCGCCGGTGAACTGCGAGTGCCAACCGTGCGCGTAAATGACGGTCAAACCGTTCTTAAGGAAGAGCATCTTCTTGCGCGCGAGTTTTTTGCACCGTCTGCCGACGGAACCTTTACCGCGCCGCGACCGCATTACCGAATTCAAAACGAACGACCACCGTTGGCAGGTGCAGTTGCAGAACTGGGCGCAGGCACCGCGTCTGTTCGCACGGTTCCCGATCTCCCAGCGGTGACGCGATCACTTCCGCTCGAAGGCCTCAAAATTCTTGATGTCACGTGTTGGTGGGCCGGCCCTTCGAATACGCAGATTTTGGCGGCGATGGGCGCCGATGTGATTCACGTTGAATCCATCGCGCACGCTGATCCAATGCGCTACGCCGCTGCCGTGATGTTTCTCGATCGCGATCAGTGGTGGGAACTCAGTTCGTTTTATTTGGGGATCAACACCAACAAGCGCGGCATCACACTTGATCTGAACAATCCCGATGGTGTGGCGTTGGCAGAACGCCTCGTTGACTGGGCCGACATTGTGGTTGAGAACTACACGCCACGAGTGATGCCCAAATTCGGTTTGAGTTGGGAACGTATCCACGAACTCAACCCGCGCGCAGTCATGGTTCGTCAGCCAGCTTTTGGACTCGATGGTCCATGGGCGGAACGTGTCGGCTTCGCTCAGAACATGGAACAGATGGCGGGTATGGCCTATCTCACGGGCTATCGCGACCAGGAACCACTTGTGCCTCGAGGTCCAGGTGATCCGTTGGGTGGCGCCCATGCCGCGTTCGCAACGCTTGCTGCGCTGGCTCGTCGGGATGCAACCGGAGAAGGAGTACTTGTTGAGGTGCCACTGATTGAAGGGTCGCTCAACATCACTGCTGAACCCGTGGTTGAGTTCACCGCCTACGGCCGGCTCATGGAGCGTGATGGCAATCGATCGGCCCATGCCGCTCCGCAAGGTTTGTATCCGTGCATCGGTGAGGAACAGTGGCTAGCGATTTCTGTTGGCACGAACGAACAGTGGCAGTCGCTCGCTGCACTGCTCGGAGATGACCTGCGGCACGACGCGTCGCTCGACACATTGGGTGGTCGTCGCAACGCTCATGATCGTTTGGACGAACGCATCAATGCATGGGCCGCAGAACGTGCGCTCGACGACGCGCTGGCGTCACTTATCGCAGTGGGAGTTCCAGCAGCGGCGTTGGCTGATCCCCGAACGATTCACGCCCATCCCCACTTTGTTGCGCGGGGCTTCTTCGAAGACACACCGCATCCGGTTGTGGGATCTCTGCCCATTGCCGGTATGCCATTCCGAATGAGCGGCGTCGATCGCTGGATCTTCGCTCCTGCTCCTCTCATGGGTCAGCACAATCGCGACGTACTCGGCGGATTGCTTGGCCTTGATGACGCGCAGTTG
>Ga0222713_10000415_pt1 | contig 48059 bp, 32 predicted proteins | sample C33_649DmetaG_FD_165061 | JGI IMG/M metagenome (GOLD analysis project Ga0222713, IMG submission 165061) | Estuarine water microbial communities from San Francisco Bay, California, United States - C33_649D | ecosystem: Environmental > Aquatic > Marine > Unclassified | place: USA: California... | reverse complement strand
CGGCGACCTGACGGCGGAAGAGGGGCCAGTTGGATTCGTCGGCCATCTCGAGGAAGCCGGCGTAGAATTCCAGGCCTTGGACGTCGAGGGTGGCGGCGAGCTTGAACCACTCGGAGAGCTTCATCGTGCCGTCCTTGCAGAGGGCATGCATGTAGGCCTTCGGGAAGGCGGCGATCTTCGGCATGGTCAGGCTTTCTGTCCGGGCAGGGTTTCGGGATCCTTCGGCGGGTTGCGTCCGATGAAGGGGTGCTGTTCCAGTTCGACGACCGAGCCGCTGATCGGACCGGCTTCGTCGGCGAGCCAGTAGATGGCGGCCGCGGCGATCTCATCGGGCGTGATCAGGCGTCCCGAGGGCGCGTAGACACGGGGCAGGTCGGCATACCAGTCGTCCTTGAGGCCGTGCTCCTTCTTGCGCTTGGATTCGTTTTCCGTGAGCACCCAGCCTGGGTTGATCTGGTTGACGCGCACGCCATTGAGGCGGTGGAGCGTGTCACCGAGATTGCGGGTGAGGGTCGTGAGGGCGCCCTTCGAGACGCTATACGGGAGGAGGTTCGGTTCGCCGGAGTAGGCGTTGACGCTGCCGATGTTGAGGACCGCGCCGCGGGCCTTGCTCAGCTGGGGCAGGGCGGCCTGGATGAGCAGGAACGGGACGACCGTGTTCACCGCGAGCATCTTGTGGAAGAAGGCCGCATCGGTGGTCTGGATGTTGCCTTGGGCGACGATCGCCGCGTTGTTCACCACGCCGTCGAGCTTGCCGTAGGTCTTCACCGCGAGGTCGACCAGGCGCTGCGGGCAGCCCGGGGACATCAGGTCTTCGATATGGATGACGCCGTTGGCCGCGCCGATCTCGGCGAGGGTCTCGGCGGCGAGGTCCTTCTCGAGTCCGTGGATGATGACCTTGGCGCCTTCGCGCACGCAGCGCTTGGCGATGGCTTTGCCGATGCCGGTCGTGCTGCCGGTGACGAGGATGACCTTGTATTGCAGGCGCATGGTCAGACGGGCTTGAGGACGGACTTCACGACTTCGCCCTTGTGCATCTTCTCGAAGGCCGTGTGCCAGTCGGTGATGGGCCAGACGCCGCCGATGATCGGACGGACGTCGAACTGGCCGCTGGCAAGGAGGGCGATGACGCGCTCCCAGATCGGCCAGTTGTGGCTGAAGCTGCCCTGCAGGGTGACGTTCTTCTGCACGAGCGGGTCGAGGTTGAAGCCGAGGGGCTGAGGTCCCCAGCCGACCTTGCTGATCCAGCCGGCGGGGCGGACGATATCGAGGGCGATCTTGAGCGTCGCGGAGGCGCCGGCGGCGTCGATCACGCCGTCGCAGCCGAGGCCGTCGCGCTGCTGGGACCAGGGCTTGGCGTCGCCGATGATGACTTCACAGCCATACTGCTTGGCGATGGCGAGACGATGGGCGTCCTGCGGGAGGCCGACGATGGCGACCTGGGCGCCGCACTGCCTGGCCATCGCGGCGCAGAGGATGCCGATGGTGCCGGGTCCGAGGACGACCACGCGGTCGCCGGGTTCGATGCGGGCGTTCTTCACCACGGCGTTATAGGCGACGCAGCAAGGCTCGGTGAGGCAGGCCTGTTCGAAGGGGAGGGCGTCGGGCACGGCGTGCAGGATGCGCTGCGGGACGCGGACGTATTTGGTCATCGCGCCGTTGACGCCGTAGCCGAAGCCCTTGCGGGTCGGGTCGAGGTTGTAGAGCCCGCGGCGGGTCATGGGGTTGTTCTGCGAGATGATCGCGGCGGTCTCGCTGACCACGCGGTCGCCCTCCTTCCAGCCTTCGACCTTCTTGCCCAGCTCGACGATGCGGCCGGCGAATTCGTGTCCGAGGACGACCGGGTAGTTGACCGGCCAGGAATGGTCGGCGGTCCATTGGTGAAGGTCGCTGCCGCAGACGCCGACGTTGGCGACCTCGAGCAGGACGTCTTCTTCGCCGATGACGGGACGGGCGATCTCGCGGATCTCAACGGAGCCCTTTTCGGGGGCGAAGTTCACGACGGCTGCGTTATTCATGTGAGGGTTTGGAGTATAGAGTATGGAGTACAGGGGGAGTGCTTAGCGGCCCACTTTGACGTCACCGTAGGCGTGGACCTTCTGGCAGATAAGGCGCAGGGAGGATTCAAGGTCGCCGGAAGCCGTCTTGAAGGCGTCGGCATCGATGGTCAGCGGAGCACCGAGGACGACGAGCGGCGCGCCGTATTCCGGGCAACGGACCGCTTGCTCGAGGGTGAGGCCGCCGACGGCCTGGACGGGCACGTTGACCGCCTGCACGACTTCCCGGAGCTGGTCCATCGGGCTGGGCATGCGCAGGCCGCGGGCGGCGATGCCTCGGCGTTCGTCGTAGCCGATGTGGTGGATGACGAAATCACAGCCCAGGTCTTCGCAGAGCTTGGCGCCCGCGATCATGTCCGGACAACCCAGATTGTCGCCCATGACCTTGGCGCCGTGGTCGCGGCCGGCCTTCACGATGACCTTGAGGGTCTCCTCGTGGGCGCGGGCCATCACCACCACATGGGTGGCTCCGGCCTTGGCCATCATCTCGGCCTCGAGGTAGCCGCCGTCCATCGTCTTCAGGTCGGCGACGATCGGGGTGTGGGGAAAGGCCTTGCGGAGGGCGCGGACGCCGTGGAGGCCTTCGGCGAGGATCAGAGGGGTGCCGGCTTCCAGCCAATCCACGCCCGCCCGCATGGCCATCGCGGCCGTTTCCAAGGCCTCGTCGATGTTCGTCAGGTCTAGGGATATTTGGACAACAGGTTTCATGAACGAGGGTTTTTGACGAAGGCTTGGAACCTTTGGCTTTTATCGGTTTTAAACAATGATGACAGGCCCTCGACCGGGCCGTCAGCACCCATTTACACTTTTAATACCGAGACGACAAGTTTATGCCGAAAACGACGGATAGCCGGGAGCAGCTTCTCCAGCGACAGCGCGATTATCTCCGTGAGGTGGTCATCGACGTCGAGACCATGGCGATTTTCGATTCGCTCCCCGGCTTCCTCTGCTTCCTCAAGAATCGCCGGGGTGAGCATCTTTACGCGAGCGGTCTTTGGACGACCCGACATGGTTTCCGCGAGGCTTGGGAGATGCTGTTCAAGACGGACCAGGATCTCACGCCTGGCGCGATGGCTGATTCCTATCTCGCCGACGACGAGATCGTCTATCGCACCGGACAGCCGCTGCTCGACAAGATCGAGATCTGCCTCGATGCGGTCGGTCTGCCGGACTGGCACGTCACGAGCAAATATCCCGTACGTAATCGCAAGGGCGAGATCATCGGCATCCTCGGCATCTCCCGGGTCTGCATGGGCCAGGCGCCCGTCGCGTCGCTCAACGTCAAGATCGGTCCCGCGACCAAGATGCTGCAGGAGAACCTGCTGGAGTATCCCTCGGCCCATGTCCTGGCGGACGCCTGCGGGCTTTCCGTCCGCCAGCTCCAGCGTCGCTTCACGGACGCGCTGGGGTTGTCGCCGCGCGATTATTGGATGAAATGCCGCATCCGGGCCGCCTGCGAAAGCATCCGGGCGGGGAAGGAAAAACTCGGTGCGTTGTCGATGCGCCTCGGCTTCTGCGACCAGAGCAGCTTCACGGCCCAGTTCCGTCGGCACGTGGGCGTGACGCCTTCGGCGTTCGCGCGCGGACGCAAGGGCTAGCCTCGCCGAAGCGGGCGGAGGATGCAGCGACAGGGGGCGCCGTCGCCCTTGGCGATACGGATCGGCAGGCAGATCATCTCGTAGCGGCCGGGCCGGGCCTTCGCGAGGTTCAGGCCCTCGATGATCCAGACTTTCATGCCCAGCAGGATGTGGTGGGTCGGGACGGAGTCCTTGTAGAAGCCGCCGACGCTGAAGTAATCGATGCCCACGGTGCGGACGCCTTTGTCGACGAGATATCGCGCGGCTTCCTTGGAGACGTAGACGAAATCCTTGTCGAAGGACTTCTTCTTCCAGCTGACCTTCGAGTTGCGGGTGCGGAAGAGGATGCGCTCGCCTTTCTTGAGTTTCAGCTTGGCCAGCTCGGCGGGCTTGATGGATTCCCGGTCCTTGATCTCGACGACGCGGCAGGGGCCGATGACGGCCTCGAAGGGCAGGTCGTCCATCGTGCCCAGGCCTTTGAGGAAGTGCCAAGGCGAGTCCATGTGGGTGCCCGCGTGCGTGTTCAGATTGAATGCAGAAACGTTGCAGACGTCCCCCTTGGCGAGCGCCGCATGCGGCTTGATCACCGTCGGCGGATTACCCGGCCAGCCGTGCATGCCGTTGGCGAACGGGATGGTGACGTCGATCCAGGGAGATTTGCGGGAGGGCATGGCGGGGAAGATGGAGGATGGGGGATGGATGATAAAGGATGGTTTTAGGGCTAGGGCCAGGGCTTGGGGCTAGGGCTAGTGGCGATCAAGGGGGCACGTGGGCATGGTGACACGTGGACATGGGGAGAGGCAGGTCTCAAGGGGAGACCTGAAACCGGAATTAATGCGGAGGCCATATGTCCCCAGCCAATCATCCGGTCTCCGGTTTCCCCTTGGCTTAGTTCCACCCTGCTTCAGTGTCCGCTTATCCCCACCTATGCGCATCTTCCCGCTGCTTGCCTGCTGCTTCGCCCTTTCGGTCGCGGCTGAAGAGAATTTCGGCAACCTCGTCTTCTCCGACACCTTCGATCGTAAGGAGACCCAGAAGGTGAAGGACGAGCCGGGTAACGGCTGGAAGACCAGCAGCTCCTGGAGCGCGAAAGGCAACAAGGAGGTCGATCTCGTCGACGGCACGATGTACATCTACATCCACCCCGAAGCCATCCATGCGGTGGATGTCGGCCATGATTTCCAGTTCATCGATGGTACCGCCACGATGCGCTTCAAGTTCCATGAGGCGAAGGATACCCTGATGCTTAACTTCGCCGACCTGACCCTGAAGGAAGTGCATGCCGGCCATCTCTGCGCCGCGACGTTCGGCAGCAAGAAGGTCACGCTGCAGGACATGAAGACCGGGGGGATGCTCCTGAAGTATTACGACGCGCGTAAGGCCGGTAAGCTTTCCAAGGAAGATGCCGAGATCATCAAGACCAAGGTTAAGACCATCCCTGCCGACATCAGCGTCGGCGAATGGCACTCGCTGAACGTCACGATCCTCGGCGACACCATGACGGCGTCAGTCGATGGCAAGTCGATCGGTAGCTTCAGTTCCCCGGGCATCGCCCACGAATCCAAGCAGGTGCTTCGTCTGCTCGTGTCGAACAAGGTCACCCTGGACGACGTGAAGTATTACCGGAAGAAGTAAGGAGCTTCGGAACGGGCAGGGCGTGCCGGTTTGGTCAGTCCCGGGCGAGCGGGCCGCTCGCCCCTACCTCTTGCTCGGTGCCGCGACCTCGGTCACGAAGACAGAAGTGTTGGGTGAGTGGCCGGAATAGAAGGCGAGGAAGTGGGTGTCCTTGATGAAGGTGGCGTTGATGTTGCCGGCTTCGGTGGGGTCCTCGCTGCCGACGGCGATGGGCTCGGAGGTGGGCCAACTGAGAGGGTGTTCGAAGATGAGTGCGGGGTCGGCGACGCGTCGGCGGAGGATGCCGCCCTTGCCTCGCTGGTAGTAGTAGTTGCTGACGAGGCCGGTCTTGGCGTCGAGCACGAGGCTGGGCGTGGAGCCCATGACTTCGCCGATGTTGGTCTGGGCTTTCTTCCAGGTCACGCCGTAGTCGGTGGACGTCAGCTGATGCTGGGCACGGGCCGTCGTGCCGCCGCCCCAGACTTCGCAGCGTCCGATGGCGAGGATCTTGCCGTCACCGAGGTAGACCGCCGAGGGTTCGGTCGGCCACTCGGCCTTGGTGAGTCCGCTTTCGATGGTCGTCTGTTTCCAGGTCTGGCCGTTGTCGGCGCTGGTCAGGGTGCCCCATGCGTGGTCATTGCCGTCCGCATAGCCTCCGGAGAACCAGAGGCACATCAGCCCGACCTTCGGGACCGTGAAGAGGTCGGTGATCTGCACCGGCGCCGGAGTGAGCTTCGGAGTGGTGACCAGCTTGAAGGTCACGCCATCCGTCGTGCGATAAAGGTCTTGCAGCCATTCCTTGCCGACGCGGCGGATCCAGAAGAGGGCGGCGCCGTCGGCATCCAGGCCTTTGCCGACAGGGACTTCGCCGAAGCCAGGGGTGTTCGCCACGACCGTCTCCGGCGTCCAGGTGCGGCCAAGGTCCGCAGAGGTACGGGCGTAGGTCACGCGGACGTCCTCATGGATGGTGTGGCCCGAGCCGCGGCTGTAGACGCAGACCAGCTTATCGCCGATCGCCTGCATCATCGGCCAGGAGTTGTAGCCTTTGACGTCTTCCACGAGAAAGGGCTTGGGCGTGGCGGGAAGAGGCGTGACCTTGACCATCGCGAGGCCGGTCGGACGTTTGAAGGTGTTGGCGGGGTCTTTGGGCTCACGCTGGATGCGGACGTTCAGCGGGGCGCCCGCGACGACGCGGTGATAGGACTCCAGCACGATGGTGCGGGTGACGAACGGTTTGGCCGGCACGAGGGTGCGGACCGGGTTGCCGATGTAGCGCCCACCCAGGGGGGCGTTCTCGAGCATCTGCGAGAGATGGACGCGGTAGACATCTTCGGCGCCGGCTTCATTCGAAGGTTCATTGGTGGTGACCACGATTTCGACCTTCACGGCGGCGCAATCGGCAGGCAGGTTGACCAAGCCCGCGACGGACTGGCCTTCGGTGCCGCCGGAAAGAGACCAAACCGGAAGGTGGCTCGCCCCGTCCGTCATCGTGACCAGGGACGGTTTGCCGGTCGCGATCGTCAGCTGCGAAGCCGTCAGCGTGATGGGCGCGTGGTCAGCGGAAAGCCCCTGCGTGATGGTTGCCAGCAGGGCGAGGAAGGGCAGGAGCGCTTTCATGGGGTTGCGCGATTGTCGGTTCGTTGGCTCTGATGGCAAGCGTGGGCGAGATGGTCATTCGCAACAAGGGGAGACCGGAAACCGGGAAGGATGCGGGGGGGGTAATGCACCCCAGCCAATCATCTGGTCTCCGGTTTCCCTTTGAGTTGTTCAGTACCTATCCGCCAACCGCTTACCGCAATGACCTACTTCGCCACGCTCACCACCGCCGGATGGGCGAGCGAGTTCCAGCAAGCATCGAACAGTTTCGCGTCGGGTTCGCCGTCGGTGACAATGAAGCGGTAGCGGGTGACGTAGGGCTTGCCGGGCTGGATCGAGAAGGCGCCGAGCTTCTGAGGAACGATCGAGAAGTAGGGCATGTCCGGATGCAGGCGGAGCGGCATCGGGAAGCGGAAGTTGTCGGGATAGCCCAGGACGGCGGTGCCGGAGATGCCGGCTTCGGTCTTGCCGCCGAGGTAGCACCAGCGGGCACGGGTGCTGTCTCCCTTCTTGCGGTCGGTGATGCCTTCCGAGGTCAAGAAGCGGGCGCCGTCCTTGCCGTTCCATTCGTCGGGGCCGCGGAGGCCGAAGCTGCCGTAATGGTATTCGGGGAGTTCGAGCGGATCGTTGGTCGCGCAGGACTGGCTGGTCGTCAGGTCGAAGACATGCATCGGCTTGAGCGATCCCTTGATGGCATAGGCTTTGACGGACCAGCGGTCGATCAAGGCATCGATCGGGGCGGTACCGCTCAGGTCGGTCATGCGGAGCTCGGCGTCGAAGCCGCCGTGGACTTCTCCGGCCCAGAGACGGCCGACAGCGCGTAGCTGTTCCTCGCCCTTCTTCGATTGCATGTTCCAGAAGTCCGTCGTGCGTCCCTGGAAAACCGCCTTGGTGAAGGGAGTCCAGATGCCGTGATGGTGGGCGTGGTTGGAAGGGTAGTCGCCCGTGACGATGGCACCGGAGGGGGAACGGACTGGGTGCAGATAGCCGGCGCGAAGGATGGTCGCGGGGATATCGGTGCGAGGGATCTTATCCTTATCCGTGCGGAAGTTCAGGACCTCTTTGCCTTGGGCGCTGAGGCTCAGGCCATCGCTGCCGGGACGCGTGCGCACGACCTCGGCGGACTGCCCGTTGTTGGCTGCGAGGCTGAGCGTGAGTGATTCGCCGGCGCGGAGGAAGCCGACCACCAGGCAGGCCTTGCCGTCTTCATCGACCTGCACCGGGAGGGTGTCGCCGTCTTTCTTCGTGGCCCGGGCGATCTTCGTCGAACCTTCCGGAGTTTTGAACTCAACCGTCAGCGCGGCCCGATCGACCGGCGCCGGGGCGATGGTGATCGTCTGGGCCGAGAGGGAGGATGCGAGGAGGAGCAGGAGGGCGAGGGGGCGCATGGGGCTGTTGAAGCAGGATGGAAGATCAGGGATGGATGATAAAGGATGGTTTTAGGGCTGGGGCCAGGGCCAGGGCTAGGGCTAGCGGATGCGATCAAGGAGGCACGTGGGCATGGTGACACGTGGACACGGGTAGAGGCAGGGCTCAAAGGGAGACCGGAAACCGGAATGAATGCTGCGGTGCATGAGGTAGAGACGGCACTGCGTGCCGACCTAGGGGGTAGTCATGCATCAGCCAATCATCCGGTCTCCTTTTGAGCGCTTATTACCCGCCACCTGAAACGAGTGCCGCGAGCTACCCAATCACTTCGCCGCCTTGATCAGCAGGACGGCGGAGTCGGGCTTCTCGCGTAGCGTGATCGCGTAGCCCTGCATGAGCTCGGCGCCGGTAAGGACTTCTTTACTCCCTTCGAAGTCTTCGACCTCGTAGCGTTGCTGCGGGATGAGGCCTTGAAGTTTGACGGTGAGTGTTTCGCTCACGGCCTCCGGACGGCGGAAGGCTTGCACGACGCTTTCGTTAAGATCGCTACGATGGAACTGCCAGGCGATCCAAGCCGTCTTATCTAAGCTGTGGGCGGTCAGCGGGTAATAGTCTCCGGTGAAGATCGGGCGTATCTTGAGATAACGATCTAGGTGCTTACGCAGGGCCAGGACGGCCTTCGGGTCACGGTAGTTGATCGAGAACCCCCCGCAGGCTCCCATCCCGCTCCGAAGGGCGAGATCGTCGGTGGCGGCGGCGCCTAGTCCGTGCAAGGGTAGCCAGTAGGAAAGGCCGTGGGTCATGGCTTGCACATTCTGGGGGAAGGTCTTGGCGCCCCAGGTGCTGTCGCTTCGCCAGAGGACGATGCATCGTCGCATCATCTCGAAATCGAGACGCCGGCCTCCCGCGGCGCAGTTATCGAGGATCAGGCCGGGGTGACGCCGGGCGAGTTCGTCCAGGAAAGCGTAGAGACCGTTGATGTGGCGGATCTCGCGTAGGCCGACCTCATCCAGCTTCTCATCGGTATGCCAGAAGTAGGCGGGGTAGAGGTTGAAGTCCTGTCGGTAGAAGCTCAGGTCCGAGCGACTGATCTCCTCGGAGATGGAGTCTATGACCCACTTCCGTGCCTGCGGATTTCCGAGATCCAGAAGGTGGAAGCCATCCCTTTCTTGATAGCGAAGCCCGTCGGGGGTTCCTGTTGGCTTTAGCAGCCACTCGGGATGCTCGCGGTGGAGCCAGGTGCCGCGCATGGCACGCTCCGGCTCGAACCAGGCGAGGAAGCGCATCCCCGTCTTGCGCACGGCGGCCCCCACCGGCGCGAGCCCGTTTGGAAAGCGGGCGGGGTCGGCCTGGGGATTACCCTGGCCTTTCGGAAAGCCGCCTTCGTTCCAGCCCGCATCGAGGTGGTAGCAATCGAGCGGTAACTTGAGTGCCATGATGTCGGCGGCCAGCTTAACCAGTTTCTCCTCCGAGGTGACATTGAAAGGGAAGATGCCATGCACGCCGGCCTGCACCGGCATGAGGGTCATCGGGGGATGGTTCTGCGGGGTGAATTGCGCCAGCATCAGCCGACGGAACTGGTTCTGTCCGGCCATGTGGTCGCCGCGGTAGTTCATGACCAGGATCGAGGGCAGCCGAACCTCCTCGCCGGGGGTGAGTCGGAACCGCGTGCGCTTAAGGCCCGCGATGACCCTGACCTTGCCGTTTTCCTGGAGTGTGAAGGTGGCCTTCCAGTCGCCCGTCCAGCCGACCGCCAAGATCAAGCCTCCGCCTTCGCCGCACAGGTTGAAGTAAGGCATGACTCCGTCCGAGGAGCGTCCACCGAAGGATTCCAGGACGAACGCCTTCCCTATGGTCAACTTTTCGACCTTTGGCTCGAAGTCGCTTGGTTCGGAGTGGCTCCCCTTGCTCCAATGGAGCCTGACGGGGGAGTTCGAAGGAAAACTTACGTCGAAGTCAGCCGACTGCAGATTTTCGTAAAGCGGAGAAGCGCCGGTCTCAGGGCTGCGGAGACGGAGTTGCCACTCGGTGGCCTCGAATTCAGGGTAAGCGTTGGCAGTGACACGAAGTCCCGGGGCTTTTTCGCGTAAAGGTGAATCGGGACGTAGGACTTTCAGTCCATCTTCCGCCTTCAGCATCGCGATCGTCGCGAGGAGCAGAGCGATGAGGCTCGAGAGGCGGAGGCGCATGATCGGAGCCGATAGAGGCTGTAATATCCGATGCCCCTCAGGAGGGTTTTGTTCCGATTATACACCGGAAACATCAGTACGGACCTCGGTTTTGCTGGGATTTTGGGTATCGTGGCGGCATGTATCCCAGCCGCTAACCGCCAGCCGCTAACCGCTAAGACCTATTTCGCCAGCGCGTGGAACTTGGCGAGTTCCTCGGCCGTCAGCGCGCGGTCGAAGACGGCGACGCCGCCGATCCAGCCGGTGAAGCCGACGCTGCGGGAGCTATGGATGACGCGTCCGATGGTGAAAGGGCCGCCGGTGCCGTCGTTCTTCGGCTGGTAGAGGTCGTGCGGGTACCACCAGGGGTTGAGGCGAAGGGAGACGAGTTCGCGGCTAGTCTCTTGTCCGGCGACGAGCGTGACCTTGACCTTGGTGTAGGCGTATTCGCGGAGTTCGACGCGGGTGTTATCTTTTTCGCTGAGCACCTTCACACTGACGGCCTTGTCTTCGGGCGGGTTGTAATACTGGTCGGCCGGGAACTTGGGGTCTTCGCCTTCCTGCTGGCCGGGAATCTTGGCAAGTCGGCCCTGCAGCCAGGCGTTGGCGGCGAAGGAGAGCAGTTTGTCCTTCTGCGGGTTGTCGAGCCAGCGATCGCCGCTCTGGCCGTCGAGCCAGCCGGTGAGCTGCTGCGTCTTGCTGTCGAAGGTCATCGCGAAGGTCTGCCAGGACTTGGCGAGGACTTCGGGCGGAGCGTCGTGCGGCACCTTCGGTGACTGCGCCGCGGAGTTGCACTTGTGCAGCGCGTATTTGTTCGTGAAGGAGCTCGCGCCGTTCTCGGAGACGTGGCCGCAGGCGGCGCCTTCCTTGTTCAGACCGGCGAAGAGGGCGTATTGGCGCTGACCGCGTTCGACCTTGGCGATAGTCTCGGTGGTCTTCTCTTTTAGGTCGGTGCCTTCGTGCCAGATGCCGGCGAGGGCGTGGTTGCCGCTTTCGCGGATGGCCCAGACGACGATCGTGACGGCCTTGCCGGCGCCCTTGATGTCGAGCGGCGAGTCATGCAGGCGGGCGCGCGGCACGTAGAGCAGGGGACGGAAATCCGGATTCGTCTCGGCCTTGATGCGGATCGCCTGACCGAACGGGCCCGAGCCGAGGAGGGGGAAGTCATCATACGTGGCGGCGGGGCCGGCGTTCCAGAGGTCTTTGACGTAATTGCCGGCATCGAGGGCGTAGTCATTGGTCGCTCCGGCCGGCACGTGGGCCGTGAAGCGTTTGCGGGGAGCTTCCCGCTTGGTGAAGTCCCAGAAGGCCACCAAGCCAGGAGTGTTCGTCACCGTCATGATACGGTCCTGGACGGAGTCAGCGGCGGGGAGCGCGATCGAGGTGAGGAGGAGCGAGGCGATATGACGAACCATGCATGAGATAAAGCGACCCTCTGCTGAATCGCAAAGGTCGATTTCGTCCTTCACCGAAGAGAACCGGTTGCCTTAGCTCAGGATATCTTTGATCACGTGCCCATGCACGTCCGTGAGGCGGCGGTCGGCGCCGTTGTGGCGGAAGGTCAGCTTCTCGTGGTCGAGGCCGAGGAGGTGCAGGACGGTGGCGTGGATGTCGTAGCCTTGGGTGAAGCGTTTGCGATCGGCGGGCTTGTAGCCCCATTCGTCGCTCTGGCCGTGGGTGACGCCGCCCTTGATGCCGCCGCCGGCGAGCCAGTTGGTGAAGACGAAGGGATTGTGGTCGCGCCCCTTGCCGCCCTGGGCGCAGGGCATGCGGCCGAACTCGGTGGTCCAGAGGATGAGGGTGTCCTCGAACATGCCCCGGTCCTTGAGGTCTTGGATGAGCGCCGCGGTGCCCTTGGCCATGCCGAGGGAAAGCGGGGCGTGGTCGCGGGCGATGTCCTCGTGCGAATCCCAGTTCCGACGGGGAAAGCCGTTGTCGTTCCCGGACCAGATCTGCACGAAGCGGACGCCGCGCTCGAGCAGGCGTCGGGCGGTCAGGCACTTGCGCCCGAAGGCGTCCTGCTCTTCGGCGACGTTGATCTCTTTCGGCCAGACCTTGGTCGAGTTATCGATGCCATAGCGGGCCAGCGTCTTCTCGGACTCCCTGGACAGGTCGAGCGCTTCGGGGGCGGCGAGCTGCATCTTGGCGGCGAGCTCGTAGCTGCGGATGCGGGCTTCGAGCCGCGGGTCTCCCGGTCGCGAATCCGCGTGGGCCCGGTTGAGCTTGTCGAGGAGTGCGAGTCCGGCGGTCTCGCCCGAGGGCGTGATGTAATCCGCGGGCGGCGGGGCAAGGTTGTCGATCGGCTTCGGAGCGTTGACGCGCACCTGGGTGGCCTGGTTCTGGCCGGGGAGGAAGGCGGAGTCCCAGTTCTTCTGGCCGTTGGACGGCAGACCGCGGATGTCGGGCAGGACCACGAAGGTCGGCAGGTTGTCGTTGAGCGAGCCGAGGCCGTAACTCACCCAGGCGCCCATGCTCGGATAGCCCGGGATCAGGAAGCCGGTGGACTGCAGCAAGGTGGCCTGGCTGTGCACGCCGGAGCGGCCGACGATGTCATGCACGAAGGCGATGTCATCCGCGACGTCTCCGAGAGGCGCGACGATGTCGCTGAGCATCTTGCCCGATTGGCCATAGCGCTTGAACTTCCAGGGCGACGCGAAGGTCGAGCCGGGGCTGCTCTGGAACAGCTCGACCGCTTCGCCCGGGTCCCACTTTTCGCCGTGCTTCTTCTCAAGCAGCGGCTTGTGGTCCCACATGTCGACATGGCTGGCGGCGCCGGCCATGAAGAGCTGGACGACGCGTTTGGCCTTGGCCGGCGCGTGGAGGATGCCGCTGGTGGGCGTGGCGCCGAGGAGTCTTTCGTGTCCGAGCAGGCTGGCGAGGGCGATGCCGCCGAGGCCGCCGCCGGAGGTGAACAGGAAGTCACGACGGTTCATGGCGGTGACGCCGGACTGACGATGGTAAGGGGAGTCGTTCATGGTCAGTCGACGAAGTTGAACTCGTTCAGGTTGAAGATCAGCCGGCAGAGGTTCGCCAGACCGTGTTCGGTTAAGTAGCCCGACATGGCCTTGGTTTCGTCCGCCGATGGCGGACGGCTGAGCGCCAGTCGGAAAGCCAGGTCGATCTGGGCGGCCGGGGTGGAGGCGTCTTTGGAGACGCGGGCGGCGAAGTGCCTGGCCATCGCGACCGTCAGGCGGTTGTTGCGCATCGCCAGGGCCTGCAAGGCGTTGACGGTCTCATTGCGGCTGGCGACCGACATCGAGGGGTCGGCGCAGTCCAAGACGGTCAGGAAGGGTTGCGGTTGGGAGCGGACGATGAAGCGGTAGACCGAGCGGCGGTGGGACTTCGGGTCCTCGACGTCGTGCTGGTCATACTCATAGTGCGGCGAGTGCTGGGGCTTCTCGATGATGAAGTCCTGGAAGCCAGGGCCGCCCATCGTGAGGTCGAGCTTGCCCGCGACCGCGAGCACGGAGTCGCTGACCGCCTCGGCCTCGAGCTTGCGACGGTTCATCCGCCAGAGGAGGGCGTTGCTCGTGTCGATCTTCTCATTGGCGGGATTCCCGAGGGAGGACTGGCGGTAGGTCGCGCTCGTGACGATGAGACGGTGGAGCTTCTTGAGCGACTGGCCGCCGTCGCGGAAATCGACCGCCAGCCAATCGAGCAGCTCGGGATGGGTGGGCTGGCTGCCCATGCGACCGAAATCGTTCGCCGTATCGCTCAGTCCGCGGCCGAAATGGTAATGCCAGACGCGGTTCACGATGACGCGCCAGGTGAGCGGATTGCGGTCATCGGTGATCCATCTGGCCAGGGCGACGCGACGGGCGCCTTCGGGGGCGTCTTTGGGCAGGTCGAACTGGGAAGTCAGTTCCTTGGCGAAAGGCAGGGCGCCGGGGCCGACTTCCTTGTCGGGGCTGCTGACGTCGCCGCGTTTCAGCACGAAGATCGGCCGGGGCTTGCCGCCGTTGGCGCCGGTACCGGCGAAGGCGCCGGCGCCTTTATGAATCGTACCCACGTAGGCGACCTGCGGGGCGGGCAGCGCGGAGAGTTCCTTGGCGACCTTGGCGCGGGCGGCGGTGAGCCCGTCCAGTTTCCGGGCGGCCGCGGGATCCGTCTTGAGCGCGCCCTTGCGGATCTCGGCGCGTTCGCGTTCCAGGAGGGCGATGCGGGCGTCGTCGCGTTCGGACTTCGGGCCGTAGAAATAACCATCGGTCAGATTGAGTCGACCCCAGCGCGGACCGGCTTCGATGCTGTCGAGCGACGTCACGTTCGCTCCCAGGGCGACGTTGCGCCCTTTGGGGTCGATGGCCTGCAGTTCCGCGAGGGCCAGGATGTAGTCGTTCTTACGTAGGGCCAGCTTGGTGGCCGTCACGCGCAGGTAGCGGCCCTTCAGCTTGGCCAGGGGGAAGCGCTGCGGCTTCACGCCGGGATTGGGGACGTCGGCGCCGGTGAGATCGGTGATGACGGTGACCCCTTGGGCGAATTTGGCATCATCGGACAGTTCGACCTTGTAGCGGACCGGGAAGCCGAAGCCGGCGCCGATATTGTTAAAGGTATCGTGGCAGCCCGTCAGGATGACCTCGGTGAGCTCGCGGGCGACGCCGAGGTCGACCTGCACCCACTTGGCGGCGAGCTGGTCTTTCGAGATGGCGCCATGGTAGCCGAATTCCGGACGTTCGACGGCGGCGGTCCCTTGCTTGAGTTCGTCGATGATCTTGCCGATGAGCGTAACCCGGCGTGATTCGGTCGAGGCGGACTTGTCGTTCAGCGCCTTGATCTCGCCGTCGAGCCGCGTGCGTTCGGCGAGCGATGCCGTGCGTCGCTTGGCGACCTCCGGGTCCGTGTCGAAGGTCTTGTCGGCCCGGTCGAGGGCGGCGAAGACGGCCTGCAGGCGATAGTAATCCTCCTGCTTGATCGGGTCGAACTTATGGTGGTGACAGCGGGCGCATTGGGAGGTCGTCGCGAGGAAGGCCCCGGTCGTATTCGAGACCATGTCGTCACGGTCGAGGGCGCGGGCGATTTTGCCGTCGAGCTTGGTCTCGGGGAGTTCGGCATGGCCGATGAAGTCCCAGGGGCCGGCCGAGATGAAACCTTGGGCGATGTGCCCGTCGGCCGACTGCGGGTAGAGCGTGTCACCCGCCAGCTGTTCTTCGACGAAGCGGGCGTAGGGCTTGTCCTCGTTGAAGGCGCGGATGACATAATCGCGATACGGCCAGGCGTTGGGCCGGAGCTTGTCCTTGTCGTAGCCGTGGGTGTCGCCGTAGTGGACCACGTCAAGCCAGTGACGGCCCCAGCGTTCCCCGTACCGAGGCGAAGCCAGCAGGCGGTCGGCGGCGCGGCCGATGGCGGCGGGCAGGTCTTGGGCGGCATCCTTCTCGAAAGCCGCGAGTTCCTCGGCGGTGGGCGGCAGGCCGATCAGGTCGAAGTTGAGGCGCCGTAGGATCGTGCGGGCGTCGGCGGTGCCGGAGGGCTGCAGGTTCTTCTCCTTGAGCTTGGCCAGGATGAAGCGGTCGATCGGATGGGCGTCGTCGCCGGAGGGCAGGGAGGGCTTGCTGAGTGGCTTGAGCGACCACCAGTCCAGCGGGTCTGCCTTCTTGGGGGAGGCGGATTCCGGCCAGACCGCGCCTTCTGCAATCCAGCGCTTGAGCGTAGCGACCTCGGCGGCACTCAGCCTTTCGCCCTTGGGCGGCATGCGTGTGTCGCGGTCATCGGTCGTCACGAACTTCAGGAGCGGGCTTTCGGTCGGCTTGCCCGGCAGGATGTTGGGGGCGTGGCTCTCGCCGCCGTGCAGGGCGACCTCGCGGTCATCGAGTCGGAAGTCGCTCTTCTGCTTCTTCGGCCCGTGGCATTCCACGCAGTGTTTCTCGAAGATCGGCTTCACCTCCGACTCGAACGAGACCGCGGCACAGAGGGCTGTCGAGGTTAGCAGCAGGGGCGTTATAAGGCGGATCCGCATGGTTTATTTCGCCCAGCGCAGGTTGAAGAGGATGTGGTTCATCATCGATTGCGAAGCCTCGGACGGCGTGCCTTTCGCCAAGGCTCGGAGCAGATGCCGATGCGCCGTGATGGTTTCCTGCTCCGGGATGAAGTCGTCGTCCTTCTGACGACGGTAGATCTCGACGAGGTGCGCCTCCCATTGCCAGCGCAAGGGTTCCCAGAGTTGCCGCAGCCGGTCGTTGCCGCTGCGGGCCACGACGTACTGATGAAGGTCGATGTCCAGCCTCGAGAGCTCGGCGAGCGAACCTGCGTTAGTTTGTTTCTCGATGTTCCGGGTCACGAACTCGGTGTCGGCGTCCTTCCAGTTCCGGTTGGCGAGGCCGGCGGCCATGCTTTCGAGCGCGGCGCGGGCTTCCATGATCTCGCGGAGGTCTTTGGCCGCGATGGTACGAACCCGGGTCCGGCCGGTCTTTTCGAAAGTGACCAGGCCTTCCCGCTCCAGGGCGATGAGGGCCTCGCGGATGGGGGCGCGGCTCGTCTGGTAATGCTCGGCGAGGACGGGTTCGGCCAGAGCGGAGCCTTGGGGGAAGCGGCCGCAGACGATCTCCTTGCGGAGACGCAGGTGCACGGTGGTCGCGCGATTACTCCGTGGGGCACGGGGGCGTCGCTGGGCTTGGGGTGAGGCCATAGGCTTAAGTGTCGACACTTTTAGAGCCGTCAAGTTCCCAAGGGTGAATGGGGGAGGACCTTACTTCGGCTTCTGGAGGGTCGCGATAAACTCGTCGAGGCTCAGCGTGCCGTCCTGATTGAGATCCCGGGACTTAAAGCGCTCCCGCGCGACCTGCTTGTCGTTCATGGATGCCTGGAACTCCTCGTAGGTGATCTTGCCGTCATGGTCGGCGTCGCGTTCCTTGAAACGGGCGACCCTCGGATCGGCTTCGGCGGCATTCGGGGTCGCCGCGGCCGCCTTCTTGCCCGACTTGCCTTTCCTGGCGCCCTCTCCGCCGGGCCCGGGCTCGCCCTGCCGGGCGAAGTAGGCGTCGCGAGAGCCCTGATGGGCGTCGAGCAGGGCCTTGAGTCTGGCATGGGAGGTTCTGGCTTCGGCGGAGCGGCCTGATTCCTGCAGCGGCGACTTCTCGCGGTCGTCGGCCACGGTGTCGAAGAAGCGTCCGTCGGCGTAGAGCTTGAAACGGGCGTCGTGGGCGAACTCGTATTTGGCGGCGTCGCCGCCGTCGGGGTTATACCAGACGTAGAGGGCGTCCTTCGGATCGCCCTTCTCGCCGCGGACCTGGGGCAGGAAGCTGCGCCCTTCGACCTTGAGCCCAGGGGGGACGGGCACCCGGGCCGCCTCGCAGATCGTCGGGAGGATGTCGGCGGCTTCGAGCATGTCGGCGCAGACCCGACCGGACGCCGCGTGGCCGGGCCAGCTGATGATGCCCGGCACGTGCGTGCCCCAGACGGTGCTGGTTCCTTTGCCGCCGATCACGTCGCGCCCCTTGAAGCGCGAGGGCGTGCCTGCGCCGGTGCCGTTGTCGCCCATGATGACGATGAGCGTGTTCTCGCGCAGCTTCAGCTCCTCGAGTTTCGCCACGACCTTCCCGATCATCTTGTCCGTATAGGCCACCATGTCCGGGAAGTGGCGGATTTCCTTCGTGCCATCGACGGACTTCGCCGTCCGGTAATCCGAGCTGTCCGGCGTCGCATCATAAGGCGAGTGCGTGAGCATCATCGGGTAGTACAGGAAGAAAGGCTGGTCCTTCTTGCGGGCGATGAAGTCGAGGGCGTAGTCGTTGACGAGGTCGGGGCCGTACTCGTCCATCCGGTAGTCGACCTCCTTGCCGTTGATCTCGAGGCCCGGGTTGCGGTAGCGGCCGGGACGGCGCACGAGCTGCCATAGGCAGTGCTCCTGGAAGCCGAAGAGGCCGGGTCCTTCGAGGCCGTTGCCGAGCTGCCATTTTCCGACCACGCAGGTGGCGTAGCCGGCCGCCTTGAAGATGTTTCCGAAGGTCTGTTGCTTCGGGTCGAGATGGCCGAAATGGGTGTAGTTCCGCTTGTTGCCCTGGCCGGTCATGAGGGCCACGCGAGTCGGCGTGCACAGCGGTTGCGCGTGGAGTTGGTCGAGCCGCACGCCGGTCGCCGCGAGCTTGTCCATCACGGGAGTGCGGTAACTTTCGCCGCCGTTGGCCGTGACGCATTCGTAACCGAAGTCGTCGATCAGGATGAGGACCACGTTCGTCCTGGCCGGCGCGGAGGACCACGTCAGCAGGGAAAATGCCAGGAGCAGGAAAGACGGTCGCATGGTAGGTTCCGGGAGCGTCAGCCTGCTCCTGCGCGCAGGTTCCGTCAACTTTTGCCCTCAGGGCTTGAGCGCCTTGCGGGGCTCGATCTTGGCGGGGGCCATCACCTTGGGGCGAGGGTCGTGCCAGCGGGCTCGTGGGGCGGGGGCCTTGGCGTCGAGCCAGGCGCCGAGGCGGAGGCGGAGTTCGGCGACCGAGCGGGCGGCGCCGACGCCGAAGGCCGAGCTGCCGGCGTCGTCGGCATAGGTCTTGATCGTCCCGGCACGCAGGCCGGGCAAGGCGAGCACGGCGGCGCCGACGGCATCACGATCCTGGCCGGAGGCCTGCGAGTAGATGGTCAGGTATTCGGCGAGCTGCTGGCCGGCGCGGAAGGCCTTGAGGCGCAGGCTCGGGAGCGGTCCATCGGGTCCGGGGTAGAGCACCGCGAGTTCGTCGGGCTTGGTCAGCGAATCTTTGTCGCCGATCGTCTGCCACGGCACGACGCCGTCGGCCCCGAGCGCCCAGGTCTCGGCGCACCAGGCGACGTTGATGACGAGCGGTTGGCCGAGTTTGCTCGCGGCGCCATACATGTAGGTCAGCTTGCCGTCGCGTCGGTTGCGACCGATGACGCGGGCGGGGTATTCGCGGAGCACTCCGGCGACGACGTCGACGTTCGAGACGCCGTCGAGCAGGTCGCGCTGCCATTCCGGACGCGAGATATCCATGCGATAGGCGGTGCGCACGTCCTTGTAGGGCGCCACGGCCTGCCAGAATTCCTGACCGAAACGGCGGATGGCCCAGAAGTCCTGCGTATGCTGGGGTTCGTCGAAGATCCACGGAGCCGAGCAGGCCTTCCAGTTGCCGGGCTGGCCGTTCTTGCCGTTCTTGAAGTAGACTTTGTTGTTCAGGTAGAACTCGAACATCGTCTCCTTCCAGCCGCGTTCGGCGAAATGCTTGGCGAAGCCATCGGCGGCGTTGCGGAAGCCCTGCCAGTAAGCAGGATCATAAGCATCTTCGATCCAATAGCCGCCCTTGAAGTGCTGCTCATGGTTCATCGGCCAGTTTTCATTGAGCGGGAGATACAGGGCTTCGGTCGGCACGGCGCCGCGGGGGAGGTCGGCGAAGGCCGAGCCATCCAGGAGCGGACCGAAGCGATCGTCCCATTCTTTCCAATCGAAGCTGCCATCAGGGCGGAGCTTCGGGGCGGCGCTGACTCGGCCGGTCCAGCCGTAGGGCAGCATGTTGAGCGTCAGGCGATGCTCGTGCGCCAGGCGGAACCAATCACGCGGAGTGTCATGCAGTCCGTAGCCGTTCATCTGGGCGATGAACGAGAGCTGGTCGGGCAGGGTGAAGTTCCAGACGTGGATGAAGAACGGCACGTCCTGGCCCTCAACGTGCAACAGTCCGCGGTGTTCGCCGGGCTTGGCGTCCTTGGGGATCTGGAATTCGAGGAGACGCCCGTTCGGCGAGGCTTTGAGCGGGTCGACATGCGCGCCGACCTTCGGCAGGTCGTAGCGACGATGAGGCAGGTCGATGGTGACCTTGGCGGGAGGACTCGGAAGCAGCATCGTGACCGCCTCGCCTTTCGCGGCGAAGAGGCGCAGGCCCGGGATCGGCAGGCCGAGGGCGTCGGTCGCGGTCACGGAAGTCTCGGCGGGAGGGAGCTTCGGCACCGCGGGCAAGGTCACCGGGGCTTGCGGAGCCTGATAAGCATCGGCCTTGGCCTGCGGGGCGGGAGCGGCGGGGCCGTCTTCGAGCCAGAGCGTGAAGTAGGGCGCCGACTTACGATTGCTGTCCTTGCTGGCGACGTAGCGGTTCGGGAAGAGCGTGTAGGTGAACTTATCTCCGTCGCGCTGATACTCGCTGCCGACGTCATCCATCACCAGGAAGCCATGGCTGCGGCCATCTATGCGGGCCTGGACGACCGCAGGGTCGATCGGGATGGCCTGCCAGCGGTTCGCGTCGGGCGGGGTCGGGTCGCCGAAACCCCAGATCGAGCCGCCGAGTCCGAGCGAGACCGCGGTGATGTCCTTGCCGTCGCCGTTCCAGCGCTGTTCGCCGTTGCGCGCCCAGCGGAAGCTCGTGGCGCCGGGTTCCTTGGCGTAGTTCGAACCTTTGCCTTCGACCCATTCCTGGGTGATCGTCGAGACGGTCGTGCGGCCGAGGGGGAAGGCGGCTTCGAGTTTCACGTTCAAGGTCGCCCGGATGACGCGACGGCCCTTGAGCTTGGCCGGATCGAAATCGATGAGGAAGAACTCCTGCGTGCCTTTGAGCTTCAGTTTCGAGGCGCCGCCGTTGTTGCCTTCCTGTTCGGAAGGGAAGGAGGAAATCCAGGCATCACGAGAGACCTCGACGCGGAGCGGAGTCGCCGCCGGCGCCGGGCAAGAAAGGAGCATGACGGCGAGGAGGCCGGAGGTCAGGCCAGGGGTGAGCATGGTCGGAATCAAGAACCGCAGCGACGGCTTTCCACCTTAATCCGCGGGTTACTTGGCCGGGATGAAGCCGGCTGGCCGCCGCTCGTCGCCGCTGGCACCCGTGAGTTTGTCTCCCAAGGCGCGTCGGACAGGGGCGGCCAGGGCGGACAGACGTGCGACGACTTCAGGGTTCTGCGCGGACAGGTCCCGCGTTTCGCCCGGATCGGCGGTCAGGTCGAACAGCGCCTGCGGCTGGCGCAGCACTTTCTGCCCGTGGCGGCTGGCGATGGCGTCCATCGACGAATCCTTGATTGGCAGGGGCTCGTAGGTGCCGAAGCCCGAAGGTTTGCCGCCTTTGCCGGGCGCGCCGCGATTGGTGAGATAGGGGTGGTCGAAATGGAGTTTCCAGCGTCCGGCGCGGACCGCATGCAGTTCTTCACCCGCGTAATAGAACAAGGCCTCATGAGGTGAGGTCTCGTCGGTTCCGCGCAGCAGCGGGAGCGAGGTTCTTCCGTCGATCCGGAGCGTCGACGGCTTCCCGCCGACGATCTCGGTCAGCGTCGGCAGCAGGTCGATGGACATGAACGGCGTCGCGCTGACGCGTCCGGCGGGCACCCGGCCGGGCCAGCGCACGATGAGCGGCGAGCGCATGCCGCCTTCGAAGCAGGTCAGCTTCCCCTCGCGCAGCGGGGCGTTGGAGCCGGCGTGTTCGCCGTAGCTGGTCCAGGCGCCGTTGTCGGAGAAGAAGATGACCAAGGTGTCTTGTTCGAGGCCGGCGGAGCGCAGTTTCGCCAGCAAGGTCCCGATGGCCTCGTCGAGTTCTTCGACCACGTCGCCATAGAGCCCGCGGGCGGAGCGGCCTTTGAATTTCTCGGAAGCGAAGATCGGCACATGCGGCATAACGTGAGGCAGGTACAGGAAGAACGGGCGGTCCTTGTGTCGCTCGATGAAGTCGACGCCTTTCGCCGTGAAGCGCGCGGTGAACGTCGACTGGTCGGGGTCGAGTTCGGCGACCTTTTCTCCGTCGAGCAGCGGCAGCGGGGGCATCTCCGGCGCCAAGGTCGGGTGATATTTCGAATTATCGTTGGAGTAGGGCAGGCCGAAGAATTCATCGAAGCCTTGGCGAGGGGCCGAGAGTTCCGGGACCGTGCCGAGATGCCACTTGCCGAAGCAGGCGGTCGCGTAGCCGCGCTCCTTGAGCATCTTCGGGAGCGTCCATTCGGCCGGGCTCAGTCCGAAGCGGCTCGTATGGTTGAGGGCCCCCTGCATGCCGACACGGTTCGGATAGCAGCCGGTCAGCAGGGCGGCGCGGCTGGCGGTGCAGACCGCTTGGGCCACGTAGAAGTCCGTGAAACGGCTCCCTTGGGCCGCCAGTCGGTCAAGGTGGGGGGTGCGGATGTCTTTGGCTCCGAAGCAGCTCAGGTCGCCATAACCCAGGTCATCCACCAGGATCAGGACGATGTTGGGTCTGGCCGGGTCGGCGAACGTAAGGCTGGCCGAGATAAGTCCTAGGCAGCAGAGCAGGCGGCGAAGCATGGTCGGGAAGGGGGGTGGGGTGGAGAAAAGGCTGGGGTAAAAGGGGAAAGAGAACAAAGAGGGATTTTATACTTTACATCATTACCAAAGAACTAATGTTTATTTCACACCTCCCTATGCGCACCCAACTCTCACTCGCTCTTTTGCTCACCGCCTCCGCCGCCCTGGCGACCGACGGCTACTTTGATCACGGCTACGGGGTCAAGGCCAAGGGCCTCGGCGGGGCCGGCGTGGCCTTCGCGCAGGACTCTCTGGCTTCGGCCACCAACCCGGCGGGTCTGGTCGACGTAGCCGACAGTCACCAAGTCGGCCTGACCTGGTTCTCTCCCGATCGTAGCGTCACCGCCGCCGGCAACACCTCCGACGGCAACGAGGACGGCAGTTTCTACATCCCTGATTTCGGTTACAAGACCACCCTCTCCAATGGCGTCGCCTACGGCCTCGCCATCTTCGGCAACGGCGGGATGAACACCGGCTACCAGGCTCCGCTGTTCGATACGCCTGCCCCCGGTACTCCTTCGAACACCTCGATGGACATGTCGCAGCTCTTCATCGCGCCGACCTGGTCGTGGCGCGTCGACGGCGGGCATGCCTTCGGTGTCTCCGCGATCCTGGCCGGCCAGCGCTTCAAGGCGACCGGCCTCGAAGAATTCGGCATCGCCAACGCCGGCTATGACACCTCCTTCGGCGGCGGCGCCCGTCTGGGCTGGACCTGGCAGGCCAACCAGTCGCTCAAGGTCGGCGCGACCTATCAGTCTCGTCTGTGGATGAGCAAGTTCGACAAGTATGCCGGCCTCTTCGCCGAGCGCGGCGGCTTTGACATTCCTTCCAACTATGCGGTGGGTTTCGCCTACAAGGTCGATTCTGCGCTCACCTGGGCCTTCGACGTCGAGCGCATCCATTACAGCGAGGTGAACTCGGTCGGCAATCCCGGCTCCTCGCCGGGCAACCTCGGTGACGCCGACGGCCCCGGCTTCGGCTGGAAGGACGTCACGGTCATCAAGACCGGCCTCGCCTACGAGGTTTCGCCGACCCTGCTCGTGCGTCTCGGCTACAACCACACCACGCAGCCGATCGGTTCGTCGGAAGTCTACTTCAACCAGCTCGCCCCCGGCGTCGTCCGTCATCACGCCACGCTTGGCGCGACCTGGCAGGCCACGCCCTCGACCGAGGTCTCGTTCTTCTACGCCCATGCGTTCAATGAGACGGTCTCGGGCAATCCGGGTTTCCCGCTGTCCCTCCGCATGGATCAGGACTCCTTCGGCTTCAGCCTGAACTGGAAGCACTGAGCCGGCTCAGATCCGTTCGAGCTTGAGCGGATAGGTCCGACCGGACGCGAACTGCGCGACGACCAGCGAACCATCGGGGTTCGCCAGGACGTCGTGCGGGTGCGTGAAGACCTCGGCGGTGTGACGCATCGTCCGGAGCTTGCCGGCGTCGTCGTATTCGGGCGCCGAACCGGCGATGTTCGAGACCACGCGGAGGTTCCGGTCCAGGATCGAAAGGAAGCCGCGGCTGTTCCGATCCTTGGGCCAGTTGTCGGCCAGGTGCGCGACGACGTAGTGCCGTCCGAAACGGCGGATCTGACGCGGGTTGCCGCCGGGTAGGTCGGCCTGGCCGAGCTTCTTCCCGTCGAGGTCGAGTCGCAGGAGATGCTGCTGGTCGCTCATCGCGATGAGCATCGTCTCCGCGCTGTCGACCTCCGGGCGCGGGTCGGTGTCGATCATGCCGCCGTGCGGGCCCCAGTGGACGATGCCGCCTTCCGGACCGCCGAGCAGGCGCTTGAACGAACCGTCGGCGGCGTAGTCCAGGACGTAGTCCTTGCCGTAACCATCGAGGACGTAGAAGCCGCCGTCCGCCCGATGCAACGTCCAGGAAGGACGATAATCCGACTCCTTGGCGTATTTGCCCGTACCGGCGGGGAGTCGCCATTCGCCCAGCGCTTCGCCGGCGAGGGAGAGTTTCGTGACCGTGTGGAGGTTGAGGTCGGTGACGAAGAGGGCTTCGGACTTCGGGGTGCGGACGAGCGAGAGTCCGTGCGCACCGGGGAACTTGGGTCCGATCCATTTGTGCGCCAGCTTGCCGCGTTCGTCGTAGACGATGACGTTGTTGGCGACGTGGTTGGTCAGCAGCACGATGTGCCCGTCGGCCGTGCGGGCCAGGCCGTGGCAGTCGTTGACCGGCGTCCGCGCGTCGAGCACGCCCCAGCCGGGGACGATGCGATACTTGAAATCTCCTTGGCCGAGGACCTCTGGTGAAGAAGCCTGGGCGAAGGTCCGACCGACCGCGCCATACCAAGCCCCGGCGAGGAGGGCGTTCTTGAGGAGGGCGCGGCGGCTAAGTGTCACGGCTTACTTCTTCAGGACGCGCAGGCGGTGGTTCTCGGAATCGCCGACGAAGACAGTGCCATCCGCGTCGACCCAGATGCCGTGCGGACGGGCGAGGCCGCACTTGAGCGGGTCGCCGTCGGGGCCGTCATGCTTCTGGCCGGTGCCGATCATCAGTTCGAGGTTGCCGGTCTTGGCGTCGACCATGCGGATGGAGTGCGATTCGGTGTCGACCAGCCAGGCGTTGCCGGCGGCGTCGATGGCGACGCCCTTCGGGCCGCTGAGGGTGGCGAGCTTGGCGGGGCCGCCGTTGCCGGTGAAGCCCTTCTTGCCGTTGCCGGCGATGTGCGTGATCTTGTCGGCCTTGAGGTCCAGCTTGAAGACCTGGTTGCCCTCGCGGGTGCAGACCCAGAGGTTGCCGGCGGCATCGAAGTCGATCGAGCGCGGGCCCTTCAGGGGCGTGCCTTTCACCGGGGCGCCGTCAGGAGTGACGCCGGGCTTGCCCGTGCCGGCGATGGTCGTGATGACCTTGGTCTTCATGTCGACCTTGCGGATGACGTTGTTGCCGATGTCGCAGATGAAGAGATCGCCGCGCGCATCGAACTGGATGCTGTGCGGCTGCTTCAGCTGGGCCTGGTCGGCGGGACCGCCGTCGCCGGCGTAGCCCGGCTTGCCCGTGCCGACGACCGTCGTGATGATGCCCGTCTTCACGTCGATCTTGCGGACCGCGTGGTTCTGCATGTCCACGATGAAGAGGTTGCCGCGCTTCGGTCCGAAACGGAGTTCGTGGGGAAGGTTGAACGTGGCCGCGGTGGCGGGGCCGCCGTCGCCGGAATAGCCGGCCTTGCCCGTCCCGGCGATCAGCGTGATCTTGCCGTCCTTGTCGACGCGACGGATGCGCTGGCCGGTGTATTCGCAATACCAGATGGCTCCGTCGGGGCCGCGCACGACCCCGAACGGGTTGTCCATCATGGCGGACGTGGCCGGACCGCCGTCACCGGAGTAACCCTTTTGGCCGTTGCCGGCGAAGGTCGAGACCGAGGCGGCGGAAAGGGAAGCCGCGGCGAGCAGGGCGGCGGTCAGGAGGAGGGAGCGCATGGGACTTGGGGGTTGGGTGTGATTAGGTGCAAAGGTGCAAAAGTGCAAAGGTGGTTTTAGGGCTAGAGCCAGGGCTGGAGCTAGTGGAAGCGCTGAATGGGTTTAAACGTTCCTTGTTCTTGGTTCATTGTTTGGTGTGCAGGCCAAAGTGAGCAGCCGGGTTCCCGGTTTCCCTTAGAGTTTGTGTTGCTGGCCCTAGCCCAAGCCCTGGCCCTAGCCCTAACTCGGCTTACTTCCCAAATCCTTCGCCGGCGGTCTTGGATTTGACGAGATAGGCGCCGGTGCGGGCGGTGATGAAGAGCATGGTGCCGTCGGCTCCGCCGAACTTCATGTTCGAGGGGCTTTCGGGGACGGGGATGAGGCCGATCTGGTTGGCGTCCGCGTCATGGATGGCGAGGCCTTCCTTGGCGGTGGTGTAGAGACGTCCGCGGGCATCCACGGCGAGGCCGTCGCTGCCGACCTTGGCCGCGACCTTGGGGTCGGAGAGCGTGCCGTCGGCGTTGATCTTGGCGGTCTTGCAGACGGCGCCGTCGGTCCACCAGATCTGCTTGCCGTCGGAGGTGCCGACGACGCCGTTGGGCGCTTCGACGCCCACGGCCTTGCCGACGTTGGTCACCGACTTGCCGTCGGCGGAGATGCGGCAGAGCGTGCCGTTGAGGACGTCCTCCGGGACGCCGTCCTTCTTGGCCTTGGCCGGACGGAGCTTCGGGAGCGTGAAGTAGATGTCACCATTCGGGGCGAGCCAGAGGTCGTTCGGCGCGTTGAGTTTCTGGCCGGCGACGTTGTCGGCGAGGATGGTCTCGGTGCCGTCCTGGGCGCGGCGCACGATCGCGCGCTTGTCGATCTCGCAGAAGATCAGGCGGCCCTGCGGGTCGACGACGATCCCGTTGGAGCGGGACTTGCGGTCGACGAAGAGCTTGCTGCCACCCTCGGCCGTCCAGCGCTGGATGTTGTTGCTCGGGATGTCCGAGAAATAAAACGCCTTCTCCTGCGGATGCCACGCCGGACCTTCGGTGAACTTATAACCCTCGCCGACCTTCTGGGCCGGGCCGTGCGTGAAGACTTCGGCGGCGGAGGCGAACGAGGCGGAGAGCAGGGCGGCGGTCAGGAGGAGGGAGCGCATGGGAGGGTAGGGGTAGGCTTTGCATAGGTGCAAAGGTGCAAAAGTGCAAAGGTGAACGCGTGCGAAGCACGCGAGGGGGCATGTGGGCAAGGTGACACGTGGGCGAGGGGTAGGGTCGGGACCGCGTCACGACATAGCGGAATCGTGCCCCTCAGGTGGCGGGTGGCGGCCCCGGGTGGCCGGTGACGGAAAGCAATTTCAGGTCTCGGGTCCCGGCCGTCAGCCCCAGGTTCAGGTTCGGGTCCCGTACCCGTTCCCGAAAACCCGTACCTGATACCCGCCGGCCGAGACCAGGGACCTGAGATGATTCTAACCGCCAACCGCTAACCGCCAGCCGCCGTAACCTTTGTCGTCACGCGACAATCTCGCGGACGACGCTGCCATGCACATCCGTCAGACGGAAATCACGTCCGCCGAAACGGTACGTGAGCTTCTCGTGGTCGATGCCGAGCTGGTGCAGGATGGTCGCCCAGAAATCATAGACGGTGAGCGGCTTGTCCACGGCGTAGTATCCGAGTTCGTCGGTCGCGCCGAAGACGGTGCCGGGCTTGAAGCCGCCGCCGGCCACCCAGAGGCTGAAGCCGTAGGGGTTGTGGTCACGTCCGTCGCTGCCCTGCGAGAACGGCGTGCGCCCGAATTCGCCGGAGAAGATGACGATCGTGCTGTCGAGCAGTCCGCGCTGCTTGAGGTCCTTGAGCAAGGCCGCGATGGGTTGGTCGACCTGATGGGCCATCATGCCGTGGCCTTTGACGATGGCGCCATGGTGGTCCCACGGGTTGGCCGCGTTGCCGCCGCCGATATTGCCGGAGAGGCAGCTGAGTTCGACGAAGCGGACGCCCTTTTCGACGAGACGTCGGGCGAGCAAGGCCTGGCGGGCGTAACCGGCGGTGAGCTTGTCGGGTGAGTCGATGCCGTACATCGCCTTGGTGGCCGCGGATTCGCCGCTGAGGTCGCAGATCTCGGGCACGGCGGCCTGCATGCGATAGGCGGTCTCGTAATTACGGATGGCCGCTTCGACCTGCGGCTCGCGGGTGGCCTCCGCGAAGGCCTTGTCGACTTCGTTGATGAAGCCGAGCCGTCGACGCTGGGCGGCGTCGGCTTCGCCGGGCTTGATGTTCGCGAGGGGCAGGGCGCCGTCGGCCTTGATGATCGAGGCCTGATGCTGGCCGGGGAGGTAGCCGTTGTTGAACACGCCCACGCCGCCGTGCGGCACTCCGGCGTTGCCGCTCTGCAGGACGACGAAGCCCGGCAGGTTCTGGTTCTCGCTGCCGAGCCCGTAGTTGAGCCAGGCGCCGGCGCTCGGGTGACCCATGAACGGGAACCCGGTATGGAAGAAGTAGTTCCCTTGGGCGTGCTCGCTGACCTTGCTCGTCATCGAACGGACGACGGTGAGGTCGTCGGCGCAGGCGGCGATCTGCGGGAAGAGGTTGGTCATCTCGATGCCGGACTGGCCGTGGCGCTTGATCTCCCAAGGGCTGCCCATGATGTTGCCGTTGTTGTTGAAGACCGTGCGCTGGACCGGCACGGGCATCGGCTTGCCGTGGAGCCTGGCCAGGGCGGCCTTCGGGTCGAAGGAGTCGACGTGGGAGACGCCGCCGGACATGTAGCAGAAGATGACGTTCTTCGCCTTGGCCTTGAGCGGACGCTTGCCGGAGGTCTCCGCGCCGAAGGCGGGGGAGGAGAGCAGGCCGGACAGGGCGATGCCGCCGAAGCCCAGGGAGCAGCGGCGGAGGAGTTCGCGGCGGGTGAGCGGTGACATGTTATCTGAGGTAAAGGAACTCCTTGAGGTTGAGCACCGACTGGGCGAAGTCCGCCCAGACCTGCGCCGGCTTCGCGGAGTGGGCCGCGCCGAGGTCTTTGAGGTAGCGGGCCGCGGCCGCCTGTTCCGCCGGCGTGGCCTTGCGGGCGAGCGCTTGGAGGAAGAGGGCGTCGACCTTCGCGGCGTCGCTTTGCGTCGTGTCGAGCGTCGCGGCCCAGCGCTTGGCCGCGTCGATCGCGAACTCGCCGTTGAGGAGCGTCAGGGACTGCGCCGGGACGTTCGTCGCGTCGCGACGCCCGACGGTGGTGAAGGGCTTGGGTCCGTCGAACGCGGTGATCAGCGGGTTAAGCGAATTACGACGGATGGTCAGGTAGACGCTGCGACGGACCTGCTCCTTGGGGGCGGCGACGGCGTTGTCACCCGGGCCATACATGCGGTGTTCCATTCTGCCGGAAAGGACGATCAGCGAGTCGCGCAGGGCCTCGCCGCCGAGACGACGCACGCGCATGTGGGCCAGCAGGTCGTTGCCGGCGTCCTTGGCCGAGGCGCTGGCCGTCGGCACGCTCGAGCGTCGGAAGGCTTCGGTGAGGAGTATCTCGCGCAGGAGGGCCTTCACGGACCACTTCTCTTGGATGAAGCGCCTGGAGAGATGATCGAGCAGCTCGGGGTGCGTGGGTTGGTCGCCGAGACGTCCAAAGTTATCGACGGTGCCGACGAGCCCGCGGCCGAAGACATGATGCCAGAGGCGGTTCGTCATGACGCGTGCGGTCAACGGGTTGTCCGCGGAGGCGATCTTCGCGGCCAGCTCGAGACGTCCGCTGCCCTGGGTCACGAAGGCCTTGGTATCGAAGACCTCGAGGTAGCGTCGGGGCACCGGTGCCGAGGGCTTGTTATGGTCTCCGCGGACATACAGCGGCTGGTCGAAGCCATCGGCCTCAAGGAAGCCCGGGGCGCGGCGCGGGACGGAAAGGTCGGCTTCCAGCCTGCGGTATTCGTCGGTGAGCGCCGCAAGCTTGTCCGCGCCGCGCATCGAGGCGTCGAGGATTCCGTGACGGACCGCGGCATCGAGAAGGGCGGCTTGCGCTTCGTTTGCTTCATCGCGGCCCCATGCGGAAGCGGCTTCGGACAGGGCGTCGGCGGCGGCTTCGGCCGTGGGGAACTGCGGAGCTTGGACCACGACGGCGCCGCCCGAGGGGCCGGCTTCACGGGTGGCATGGAGGACGACTTCGCGCACGTCATACCAGCCTTCGCGGGTGTCGGCCTGCTTGTCGGGGTGGGTGGAGTCGTCGGGAAGCGTCAGTTCCAGATAGGCGTAGGAGCCTTTACGGTAGGCAGTATCGAGCGTGATCCACGTCGGGCGCTCGCTGCTCACGGCCGCCTTGGGGAAACGGGAGCCGCCAGGCGAAAGAGGGTAGTTATCCGGGATGAGGCGGAGCGTCGCCCCTTTGCCCATGGCCTGGACGCTGATGAAGTCCGTGGTGACCTTGAAGCGCGGCGAGGTCAGGACGGCGCTGTGCTTGGATGAAAGGGTATGGGAGTGCAGGCCGGAGGGCAGGATGCGTCCGAGAACGGCATCTCCCTTGGTCTCGACGCGGAAGTCGCCGGGCGTGAAGCGTCCGTCGAGGCCGTTGCCATGGCGACGCCAGGCGGCGGAAGTACCGTCGCTCAGGGTCCAGTCGGCCTTCTCACTGCGGGCGGCAGGGGCTTCCTTCGGACGAAGTCCGACGCGAAGGAAGGTGGAAGCGTGCAGCGGATGGGTCGGGTCGGCTTCGCCTTTGATCAAACCTTCGTCGAGACGCGCGTCGGCGGCGCCGAGGGCAGCGATGGATTCGCGCAGGGCATCGGCTTGGGCGCGTAAGGCGTCGAGCCGCTCGTTCTTCACGGCAACGGCCGGGAGTTCGCCCCGAAGCGTGCCGGCGCGGAAGGAATCGGCGATCTGTCCGGCCGTGAGCGCGAAGCCGTAAAGGCGAGCTTCCTCGAGTTCGCCTCGGAGGAAGGCGTTACCGCCGCCGGTATGGCGTCGTCCGAAGAGCAGGCGCGATTTTCCTGCGGCGAAGGCATGCAGTCCGGCCTTCTCATTGGCCGGTGCGTAGCCCGAACCGTAGGCCTTGCCGTTGCGGTAGAGTTCGATGCGTCCGTCCGGCTGATAGACGATGGCGAGGTGGACGAGCTCGTCCGGCTTCGCCGTCTCGGGTTCTCCGTTCACGTTCTGCGTCCGGACCCCGTTGTTGCTGCCGGCCATCCAGCGGGCTTTCTGCTTCTCGGCGAAGACGAGTGAATCAAAGACGGCTCCGCCGACGGACTCGACCGTGATGACGCCCCCGCCGCGTTGATCGAGGGTGGGGAGGGCCACCCAGGCTTCAAGGGTCTTGGCCGTCAGGGTCGCGGCGGTCGGAGCGGTCTCGGCGAAAGCATCTTTCCCGTCGAGGATGAGACGTCCGTTCCTGATGACGGCCGCGCCCTTCAACTGGGCGTCCAGCTTGCCGACGAGGTCACGTCCGTCCTGTTCGAAGGTCCACCAGTGGCCGGGGGCGGGGCCGGCGTTCTGCTCGGCTTTAAGTCGACGGCGGAATTCATCGGCGGAGAGTTCGCTTTCGATCTGGGCGAGCCGCTCCTTCAGTCCAGCGCGTTCTTTGGAGACGGCGCGGATGCGTTCCAGCGCGCCGGGCAGATCCTGGGCTTGGCGCATCCAGCGGGCGGAGAGCTCCGTACGGATCGCCTGCTTGAGCTCGGTCAGCCGTTCGCGGTGCCGGTCGAGGACTTCGGGCGAATCCACGGTCACCTGTCCGGGACGGCTCGACGCGAAGATGCCGTAGAAAGCGGTGAAGTCGTCCTGGCTGATGGCGTCGAACTTGTGGTCGTGACAGCGGGCGCAGGAGACCGTCTGCCCAAGGAACGTCTTGCTCACCACGTCGATCTGGTTGTCGACGTTGCGCACCTGTTCGTCGACCGTATCGACCGGCTGGTAGCCGTGTTCGACCATGCGGAAGTGCCCGGTACCCAGCATCGACTCATTGAGCTTCTCGTCCGCGTTGAGACGCGGGTTCGGCAGGAGGTCGCCGGCGAGGTGTTCGCGGACGAACTGGTCGTAGGGCACGTCGGCATTGAACGCGCGGATCAGGTAATCGCGGTAGCGCCAAGCCTGCGGGATGGCCGGGTCGCCTTCGCTGCCATGGCTGTCAGCGTAACGGACGAGGTCCATCCAGTGGCGGGCGAAGTGTTCGCCATAGCGCGGTGAGGCCAGGAGCCGGTCGACGACCTTGGCGAAGGCCTCCGGCGAGGCGTCGGCCTCGAAAGCGGCGAGCTCGGCGGGGGAAGGCGGGAGGCCCGTCAGCACGTAGGTCGCGCGACGGATCAGCGTGGCCTTGTCTACGGGGGCGGAAGGCGTGATGCCCGCGGCGGCGATCCTCGTATCGAGGAAGCGGTCGATCGGGCTGGCGGCCTTGCCGGCAGGGACGGCAGGTGAGGTGAGCGGCTGGAGGCTCCACCAGTTGCGTCGGACCTGGAGGAGATCCGACCACGCGGGCGTGATGGAGTCTTCGGGGGCCTTGGTGCGCGGATCCGGTGCGCCACGGTTCACCCATTCGGCGAAATCGGCGATGATCTGCGCGTCGAGCTTAGGGCGCTTCTTGGGCATCTGCAGCGTCTCATGGCTGTAGTCCATGGACTGGAGCAGGATGCTCTTCTTCGCGTCACCCGGGACGATGGCCGGGCCTTCTTCGCCTCCCTTGAGCAGACCGTCGCGATGATCGAGGCGCAGGTCGCCTTTCTGTTTCTTCGCGTCGTGGCATTCGTAGCACTCCGCCACCAGCACCGGACGAATCTTCGTCTCGAAGAATTCCACGTCCGCCGGCTTGAGGTCGGCGGCCGCCAGGGAGGAGGTTCCCAGCACGAGGATGGCGAGACCGCGGCGCATCAGGAAAGGAAGGCGCGGGCGATGCGGTCGGCCTGCTCGCGGATGAACTGGCCTCGCTCGACCATGGTGGCGGCCGGGAAGCGGCTGGACGGACCCGCGATGGTCACGGCGCCGATGGCATGGCCATGCTGGTCGAGGATGGGTGCGGCGACGCAGCTGATCCCGTCGAAATGTTCGCCTTTATCGAAGGCATAGCCGTGGCTGCGGATGCGTTCGATCTCCGTGGCGAGGTCGCGCTTCGTGACGATCGTCTTCTCCGTGTGTTTCTCGAGTTTCAGACGGGCGAGCAGGGCGTCCTGTTCGGCGTCGGGCAGGAAGGCCACCATGGCCTTTCCCGGAGCCGTGCAGTGGAGCGGGGCGAGGCAGCCCAGGTCGACGATGTATTTGAACGGGTGAATGGAGGCCAGCTGATCGAGCATCACGCAGTGGTCGTCGGCGAGGCAGCAGAGCTGGGTCGTCTCGCCGGTCTGTTGTTGGATGGCACGCATCGCTTCGGCGGCGGCCGCGACCAGGCTTCGGGACTCGCCCCGGGGTTGGCTCAGCAGGAGCAGTTTGCGGGTGAGGGTGTAGCGGCGCGTCACTTCATCCCGACGCAGGTAGCCGGATTCTTCGAGGGTGCCGGTGATACGATGGGCGGAGGCCGGTGATAGGTCCAAGGCGGCGGTCAGCTCGGAGAGCGTCAGGCCTGCAGGGCGATGCGCCAGCGTCTCGATCATCGCGAGGCCGCGTTCGAGGGCAGGCACGCTCGACGCACCGGTTTCGATCGAGGGGGAGGAGAGGCGCTTCGCGGCAGGGGTTTTCATATGCGGAAACTATTCCAAGTATGGAATAGCCGGATTGGCTCGAGTCAAGCAGGCGGCAGGGTAAGTCTTAGGGACATCCCCTCAGGGGGCGGGTTCCCTTAAGCCTCCCTTGAGACTGGTGATTTCCTGACCGCCAACCGCAAACCGCTAAAATCTGTATTGGGTAGGGCTGACCGACCCGGTCAGCCGCGGGCGCGCGGGCCGCACGCCCCTACCTCGATGCAACGGAAGGGATTTACCTAACCGCTAACCGCTTACCGCTTACTCCAGCACCTGGATATGATTGATGCTCGTGAACTGACGGTGGTCGGTGAACTGGCGAATCAGCTTCTTCTGGGTGTCGACCTCGAAGATCTGCGCAGTGGCGCCGAGGTGGCCGTGGCCGAGCCAGTTCATGACGATCGTGTTGCCGTTCGCGAGGCGTTCGACGGAACTGGCCAGGTAGAGATGGTTGTCGGTGACCTCGTCGCGGCCGATGCGCCAGACGATCTTGCCGGCCTTGTCGTATTCCACGACGCCGTCACCTTCACCGAGGGCGACGAGCCAGTGGCCGTCGGCGAGTTCGCGGACGTCATGGACGTCGCCGTTGACGGGCTGGGAGCGGAGCAGCTTGCCGTCGGCGGCGAGCTCGAGGACCGCGCGGTCGCCCTTGGCGCTCACAAGGTAACGTCCGTCAGCCGTCTTGCGGCAGCCACGCATCTGCTCGTGCGTGCGGATGGTCGGCGTCAGCGGGACTTTGATCTCCTTGGCGATCTTGCCGTCGCGGCCGATCTCCAGGAGGCGGCCCGGGCCGCATTCGACCACGAGCACGCGGCCGTCGGCGAGAGGCTGGCAGCCCTGGATCTCGGTCTTGGGGTCAGCGACGTATTCCCAGGCCACGGATTGGTCGGGCTTCACTTCCTTGGCGCCTTTGACGTGGCTGAAGAGTACGTTGCCGTTGGGCAGGAGCCAGGAGTCCTGCGGCTTCTCGGCGGGGGTGGACCATTCGACGCGGCCATCGGCGGCGACGATGGACACCTTATTGCCGACATAATCGCTGACGAGCAGGCGGCGGCCGAAGGGCTTAGGGTCGAGGCTGGTCTGGGGGCCTTGGGCGCGGTCGCCGAGGGCGTTACGGTTGTTGCGCATCACCGGGGGCATGGGTGCTTCCCATCCGGCCGGAGCGTTCACGCTGATGACCTTGCGGAAGGTGACGTCGCCGAGACGCAGGTTGTCGGCGATCAAGCCGTTCTGCGAGTGTCGCCAGCAGTGGATGGCTTCGCCGTCACTCTTGATGTGGTTTCCGATGACCTCATAGCCGTCCAGGTTGAAGTTCGGTTCGATCGCGGTGAGCTTGGTCTCGAAATAGTTGTAATTGCAGCGGACATTGCGGAGGCCGCCGCGGAAGGACGGATGGCCGAGCAGGGTGCCGCTGCCGTTCGGATTAAGGGTGCGCGTGAACTGCACCGTGATGTTCTCGGCGTCGAAGGATTCGCCCGGACCGACCTTGCCGCCGGGCAGGAATTTGCCCGTATGTTCGCCGTACATCATCACCGCGCGCATGGTGTCGGTCATCGTGATGCCCTCGACGAGCACGTTGCGGACGCGTCCGTGGATGAGCACGCAGGCGTTGATGTTCTTCACCAGCCCGCTGGGCAGGTCGTTGTGCGAAGCGTTAAGATCGATGGTGCCCTTGCCGGTGATGCGCACGCCGGAGATGTAATCTTTCTGCAGTCCATGGCCGATGCGGATGCCGTAGGCCTCGGGGGCGTCATAGGAGACGAACCAGAGGCTGCGGGCGCCGTGGCCGGTCTTGTGGGCGAACTTGATCTTCACGCCGTGGCTCAGTTCCTGCCAGTCGCCCGTGATCGGGATGCCTTTGTGCGGGGTGTCGAAGAGTTTGCCGTCGCCCCAGGCGATCGTGTCAGGGGCGCCGTTCTTGCCGCCCGTGACGATGATCGTGTAGACCGTGCTGCCGAAGAGCTCCGAGCCGTCGACCTTGGTCTTCTTCATGTCGTAGGCGCCGCCGATCTCGAGGTCATCGAGCTTCTTGCCCGAATCCTGGTCGGTCGTGATCTCACCGATGCTTTCCTTGCGGCAGACGTTATCGGCCAGCTTCAGGGTGGCGCCGGCCATCAGCTCGATTTCGACGGACTTATCAACGTAGAGGATCGAGCGGTGCTTCTTCAGCCCGTGCTGGTGCAGTCCGGGGAGGAAGGTCAGCTTGTCGCCCGGCGCGGCGGCATCCATCGCCGCCTGCGGGTCGTCACCCGGCTTGATCTTGTGTTCGGCCGCGTAGAGGGAGGCGGTAATGAAGAGCAGGAAGATACGCAGCATGGGAGGACATGAGGGCTAGAGGACCTGAGGACTCGAGGCAAGTTGGTACAAAGGCACCCATTCCCTCATTCCTCGAATCCTCGGGGCCTCAGGTCCTCGCTTATTTGGCTACCACCCAGATGTTCCGGTAGACGACGGGATTGCCGTGGCCTTGCAGGTAGAAGGGGCCGGGGGCGGGGACTTCGGTCTTGAAGGCGCCGCCGGGGGTCGCGCCCTTGAGCTCGAGGTTGTCGTGGACGAGCACGCCGTTGTGGCGGACGCTGACGACGGCGTTGGCGGTCTTCTTGCCGTCCTGGTCGAACTTGGCGGCGGTGAATTCGACGTCGTAGGTCTGCCACTGCAGGGGCGGGAAGCACATGTTCACCTTGGGGGCGGCGTTCTTGTAGATGCCGCCGCACTCGTTATCGAGTCCCTTGAGTCCGAAGCTGTCGAGGACCTGGACCTCGTAGCGATGCTGGAGGTAGAGTCCGCTGTTGGCGCGTCCCTGGCCGCGGCCGAGGGGCTTGAAGGGCAGGAAGAATTCGAGGTGCAGCGTGAAGTCGGTGAACGCCTGCTTGGTCTTGGTGTTCGCTTCGAGGAAGCCACGCGGGTCGATCTTGCCGTCCACCCAGGCGTCGGCGTTCTTGCCGTCGAAGAGGATGGTCGCGCCCTTGGGAGCGGCGAGGCCTTCGGAAGGGCTGTGGCGGATGGTACGCTTGAGGGCGACCGGCATGCTCTTGATCTTCAGGACGCCGTCGGTGAGCGTGGCCGAGTCGATGCTGTCCTGGAAAGTGACCGTCGCGCCGTCACGCTTGCCTTCGACTTCGATCTTCGGGGTGCCGTCCCAGCCGGCGCCGGGCAGGCCGCCCTTGAAGAGCACGAGCCGGTATTCGCCTTTGCCGAGGGCGATCACGTTGGCGCCCATCTTGGCGTTGGCGAATTCGCCCTGCAGGCGGGGGTCTTCGCCGGCTTCGGCCGCTTCTTTCTCCGTCAGGTAGACCGGCGGCTCCGGCGGCTTCGGGGCGGCGGGAGCTTTGGCCTTCGGCGCATCGGCGGCGAAGAGCGAGGTCGCGAGCAGGAGGGCGAGGAGACGCATGGGGATGGGGCCGAAGATGGGAGATTAAGGATGGATGATAAAGCGAAATAGGGCTAGGGTCTGAGCTAGGGCTAGGGCCAGTTTGAATTAAGCCTGATCTGGAAGATAGGTAGGGGCGTGCGGCCCGCACGCCTAGGATGACCGAGCCGGTCATCCCTACCCAGGGCCCGGCTAACATCCCGGTTCCCGTCTTTCTTTGAGTTTGTGTAGCTGGCCCTAGCCCCAGCCCTGGCTCTAGCCCTAACTAAGGATCTGCTTAACGACGCGCCCATGCACATCCGTCAGTCGGAACTGGCGGCCTTGGAAGCGATAGGTGAGGCGTTCGTGATGGATGCCGAGGCAGTGCAGGATGGTCGCCTGAAGGTCGTGGATATGGACCGGGTTTTCCTGCGTGTTGAAGCCGAAGTCGTCGGTGCTGCCGAAGGTCATGCCCGGCTTGATGCCGCCGCCGGCCATCCAGATCGAGAACGCTTTGCCGTGGTGGTCGCGTCCGTATTTCTGTCGGTTGGCGCCGCCCTGCGCGTAAGGAGTCCGGCCGAACTCCCCGCCCCAGATGACGAGCGTGTCGTCGAGCATGCCGCGTTGCTTGAGGTCCTTGACCAAGGCCGCCGCGGGCTGGTCGACGTCACGGGCCATCTTGGGCAGCTGGTCGTGGAGGCCTCCGTGGTGGTCCCAGTCGCGGTGGTAGAGCTGGACGAAGCGCACGCCTTTCTCGGCGAGGCGGCGGGCCAGCAGGGCATTGCGCGCGAAGGATCCCGGGGTGTTCACGTCGGGCCCGTAGCTCTCCATGACCGCCTTGCTTTCTCCGGCGAGGTCCATGAGTTCCGGGACGCTGGCCTGCATGCGGTAGGCCATCTCGGCCTGGCTGATGCGGGCGGAGATCTCCGGGTCGCCGGCGGAGGCGAGATTGAGGCGATTGAGTTCGTTGGCGCCCTCGAGCAGCTTCTTGCGCTGTTCGCGGGTGAGCCCTTCCGGATCGCGGAGATATAGCACCGGCTCGCCGGCACCGCGGAACTGGACGCCTTGGTGGGCGCTGGGCAGGAAGCCGCTGCCCCAGAGGCGGGCGAGCAGGCCTTGTCCGGAGCGGTCCTTGTTGGTCGAGACAAGCACGACGAACGACGGCAGGTTGTCGCTCATGCGGCCGAGTCCGTAATCGGTCCATGCGCCCATGCTTGGCCGGCCGGGCAGCTGGCTGCCGGTCTGGAAGAAGGTGATCGCGGGGTCGTGGTTGATCGCCTCGGTGTGCATCGAGCGGACCACGCAGATCTCGTCGGCGATGCCGCCGATGTGCGGGAGGAGTTCGCTGATCTCGGTGCCGGCCTTGCCGTGACGGGTGAATTTGAAACGGCTCGGCTGGCAGGCGAGTCGGGCTTGCGAGGCCACCATGCCGGTGATGCGTTGGCCGCGGCGGACGGAATCAGGCAGGTCCTTGTCGAACTGGCGCTCGAGCTCGGGCTTGGGGTCGAGCAGGTCCAGGTGCGAAGGGCCGCCGGACTGGAAGAGGCAGATGACGCGCTTGGCCTTCGGGGCGAAGTGAGGCAGGCCCGGTAGTCCGTTGATGTGCGGATCGCCGGCGACATCGGAAGTCGCGCAGCCGCCGAGCAGGTGGGCGAGGGCGCCGGCGCCGAGACCCAGGCCGGTTTTCTGCAGGAACTCGCGCCTTGAGTGCATGATCTCGTATTGGTGGCAGGACATGGCGGTCAGTTCTTGGTGATGGTCTCGTCCAACGTGAGGATCAGGTTCGCGACGCCGGCGGCGGCCGCGAGTTCGACGGCGGGCAGGGCCGGGTCGGGGACGGAGGCGCCGACTTTGACGAGCTTGGCGGCATCGTCCGGGCGGGCCGCGAAATCGGTGCGGAGCTGGGCGAGCGTACGGACGAGAACCTCGATCTCGGCGGGACGGGGAGCGCGGCCGGTGGCGAGACGGAAGGCTAAGGCCGTGCGGGCGGCGTCATCGGGGCCGCCTTCCTTGAGCATGCGTTCGGCGAGTTTACGGGAGGCTTCGAGGTAGCCGGTCTCGTTCCAGAGCACCAGCGCCTGCAAAGGCGTGTTGGTGCGCGAGCGACGGGCGCTGCAGAATTCACGGTCCGGCGAATCGAAGGTCAGCATCGCCGGATGGGGGACCGTACGCTTCCAGAAGGTGTAAAGGCTACGGCGGTAGAGTTCATCACCTTTGCCGAGTTCCCAGGTCGTGCTGGGGTAGGGGGCGTCGACCACGATGCCTTTGTAGAGGCCTTCGGGCTGGTAGGGACGGACGCTCGGTCCGCCGATCTTCTCGGCCAGCAGGCCGGAGACCGCGAGGGCTTGGTCGCGGATCTGCTCGGAGGTCAGGCGCACACGCGGACCGCGGGCGAGCAGGCGGTTCTCCGGGTCGCGGGCATACAGGGCCGGCGTGGCGTCGCTGGTCTGGCGGTAGGTCGACGACAGGACGATGCTACGGAAGAGCTTCTTCACGTCCCAGCCGCCGTCGACGAAGTCGCGGGCCAGGGTGTCGAGCACCTCAGGATGGCTGGGCCATTCGCCTTGCGTGCCGAAATCTTCGACGCTCTTCGCCAGTCCCACGCCGAAGAGCTGCGCCCAGAAGCGGTTGACGACCACGCGGGCGGTGAGCGGGTGCTGCGGCTGAAGGAACCAGCGGGCGAGGCCGAGACGGTTACGCGGCGCATCCTGGGGCCAAGGTGCGATCAATTGCTCCGGCATGCCTGGGTCCGCCTTTTCCCCATGGGCGTCGTAGTTGCCGCGGGTGAGGACGTAGGCCTGGCGGGGCGTCGGCATCTCTTCCATCACCATCGTGGTCGGTAGATTTCGGATGAAGGCCAGGCGCTCAGTCCAGAGGGTGTCGCGCTCGGTCTGCAGGGCTAGGTTGTTGCCGGTGTGACGTCGGGCGATGCCTCGGTCGGCCACGGTCCGCTGTTCGGCGGTGAGCTTATCGGTCGACTGCAGCCAGTAGGCGTGGCGGATCTGCCCGGACTTGAGCAGGGAGGGATAGGTGCGGAAGCCGCTGACCTCGCCGTCGAAGCGCTTGGCCTTGCCGTCGGCGCCGAGGAGCCAGTCGCGCTTGGCGGGGGCGCCGGACACGCCGTCATGGCGGATCTGGGTGGGGACTTCCTCGCCGTCGACGAACAACGCGATCGTCGATGCGTTCTCCTTGCCGTGGATGTGCACGGCGACCTGATGCCAGGTTCCGGGGCGGATCTTCGCACCGACCGTACGGACGATCGTCGCATAAGCCGGGTAGCGCTGGCTCGCGGCCCATTCAAGTTCCTCGCCGACGAGGCGGAGTTCGCGTCCGCCGCCGTAGCTGACCGCGGCGGGGTTGCCGGAGCGGTCCAAGGCGCTGATGATCGGTGCGTCCAGCGAGGCCGTCTTCGCCTTGAACCAGACCGAGAGCGTCGTACCGCGTTTGGCATCCACGTCGGCGTCCTTGGCCAGCAGGCGGGCCTCGGCCGGCTTGGCCGGCTTCGGGCTCTTGGGCTGAAGCTTGGCGTCCTCGGCGGTGAGACGCGCACGCAGGTCGGCGGGCACGGCGGCAGGAGCCGGCGTGGCTTGGAGCTTCAGGTCGATCGCCTCCATGCGCTGATCCATTTCCCGTAGGCGTCGCTGTTGCTCGGGAGTAGGCGTCACGAGCAGGGGGACGGCGTTGGCGATACGGCCGTCTTCGCCGTATTCGTGCACGTTGTTGAAGAACGCGAACATCCGATAGTAGTCCTTCTGGCTGATCGGGTCGTATTTGTGGTCGTGGCAGCGGGCGCACTCCATCGTCAGGCCGAGGAGGGCGGTGCTCGTGGTGCGGACGCGGTCGGCGACATATTCGACACGGTATTCCTCGTCGATGATGCCGCCTTCGCTGTTGATGACGTGGTTGCGGTTGAAGGCCGTGGCGAGTTTCTGGTCGAGCGTCGGTTTCGGCAGCAGGTCGCCGGCAAGCTGCTCGGTGACGAAGCGGTCGAACGGCACGTTGGCGTTGAAGGACTCGATGACGTAGTCGCGCCAGCGCCACATCGAGCGGGCGGAGTCGTTGTTGAAGCCGTGCGTGTCGGCGTAGCGGGCGACGTCGAGCCACTCCTGCGCTTGGCGCTCGCCGAAGCGGGGCGAAGCCAGGAGGCGGTCGGCGGCGGCGGCATAGGCCGCATCGCTTTTCAAGGTCGTCTCAGCCTCGAAGGCCTCGATCTCGGCCGGCGTGGGCGGCAGGCCCGTCAGGTCGAAGGAGGCCCGGCGGAGCCAGGCGGCAGGCGAGGCGGCGGCGGAGGGTTTGAGTCCCTCGGCTTCGAGCTTCGCCAATACGAAGCGGTCGATAGGCTGCCTGGCCCAGGATGCGTCAGCCACCTTAGGTGCGGGCGCTCGCTCCGGTGGGACGAAGGACCAGTGCTTCTCGTAAGGGGCGCCTTGGGCGATCCAGCGTCGGATGAGTTCGATCTGCGCCGGCGTGACCTTGCGGTTGGATTCGGGCGGCGGCATCTGGTCGTCCGGATCGTGCGACAGCAGGCGCTTCAGCATCTCGCTCTGTTCGGGTTTGCCGGGCACGATCGCCGTGACGCCGTCGTGGGCCTTCACGGCCTCATCACGGACGTCGAGACGTAGGTCCGCCTCCCGATGCTTCGGGTCCTGTCCGTGGCAGTAGAAGCAGTTCTCCGAGAGGATCGGCCGGATGTCGCGGTTGAACCGGATGTCTTCCGCGGAGAAGGCGGATGCCGAGATGAGAAGCAGGCAAAGTGGACGGAACATCGGATAGGGCTGGGGCTAGGGCTATGGGCGAGTAGAAGGTGTGGTAATTGGGTGCAGGTAGGTGCTTGTGTGATATCTGTCCCTGACCCTGTCCCTGGCCCTAGCCCTAACTCAGGATCTCCTTCACGACATGGCCATGGACGTCGGTGAGACGATAGTCACGGCCTTGGAAGCGGTAGGTGAGGCGTTCGTGGTCGAAGCCCAGGAGGTGCATGATGGTGGCCTGCAGGTCGTGGACGTGGACCTTGTCCTTCACGCCGCCGAAGCCCATCTCGTCCGTTTCGCCGAACTGGAAACCGCCCTTCACGCCGCCGCCGGCCATCATGATGGTGAAGCAGTCCGGGTAGTGGTCGCGGCCGAGGACCTGCCCCTTCGAGGTACGTCCCTCGCGGAAAGGCGTGCGGCCGAATTCGCCGCCCCAGACGATGAGCGTATCCTCGAGCAATCCGCGTTCCTTGAGGTCGTTGATGAGCGCGGCGACGGGCTTGTCGGTCGCGGCCATCTTGGCGGTGAGTCCGTCGCGGATGTCCTCCTTGGGGTTGGTCCCGTGGAAGTCCCAGCCCCAGTCGAAGAGGTGCACGAAGCGAACGCCTTTCTCGACGAGACGACGGGCGAGCAGGCAGTTGTTGGCGAAGCTGGCCGCGCCGGGGGTGGCGCCGTAGGCCTCGAGGGTCGCGGGCTTCTCCTTGGAGATGTCCATGACCTCGGGCACGCTGGCCTGCATGCGGAAGGCGAGTTCGTATTGGGCGATGCGCGTGACCGTCTCGGCGTGGCCGAGTTCGTCCTGCTGGCGCTGGTTCAGGTCCTTGAGCGCGTCGAGCGTGGCGCGACGCAGGTCGCGGGTCATGCCGGGCGGGTCATTGGCGAAGAGGACGGGGTCGCCCTTGCTGCGACACTGGACGCCTTGGAAGACGGAAGGGATGAAGCCGGAGCCCCAGCAACCCTGGCCGCCGCTGGGCTGCACGCCGTTGGAGATCATCGTGACGAAGCCCGGGAGGTCCTGGTTCTCCGTGCCGAGGCCGTAGGTCGCCCAGGAGCCCATGGAGGGGCGGCCTTGACGGTTATGTCCGGTGAAGAGGAGCAGTTCGGCGGGGGCGTGGTTGAACTGGTCCGTATGCATCGCCTTCAGCAGCGTGACATCGTCGGCGACCTTGTGGAAGTTCGGGACGGCGTCGCTCATCCAGAGGCCTCCTTGGCCGTATTGCTTGAACGTGCGCGGGCTGCCCATGAGCTTGGGCACGCCGGTGGTGAAGGCGAAGGTCCTTCCCTTGAGGAACGAGTCGGGGCAGTCCTGCGCGTTGCGTTTCACGAGCTCCGGCTTGTGGTCGAAGATGTCGAGGTTGGGCGGGCCGCCCGACATGTGGAGGTAGATGACGCGCTTGGCCTTGGGCTTGAAGTGCGGCTTCCGAGGGGCCAGCGGGTTGTCGGCGACGGAGGAGGCGCCGAAGGCGTCGGCCTGCAGCGCGTGGAGGGCGATGGCGCCGAGGCTGAACTGGCCGACGCTGCTGAGGAACGTGCGGCGCGTCTGGAGGCTGAGCTGGGTTTCGCGGAGAGGGTGGAGCATCGGACTGAAAGGGGTAGGGGCAGGGGTAGGGGTGGGCTTGTTGCGCTCAGCGGCGCATGAGGAATTCGTCGAGGTTCATGATGACGCTGCTGACGGCGGTCCAGGCGGCGAGGGAGGGGAGGTCGGCGCCCTTGTCGGCCGGTCCGAGGGGTTCGGTGGCCATCTTGGTCGCGAGACCGACGTCGTCGCGATACTCGGCGAGGGACTTCGCAAGCAGCGCTTTGAGCGTCTTGAGTTCGCCCGCGTCGGGTTCACGCGAGAGGCACAACGCGTAGGCGAGCTTCAGGCGCGATTCCTCGGTGGCGCCGCCTTCCTTGAGCAGACGACGGGCGAGGGCCTGGCTGGTCTCGACGAAGACCGGGTCGTTGAGCGTCACGAAGGCCTGGAGCGGCGTGTTGGAGCGGTCGCGGCGGATCACGCAGGTCTCGCGGTTCGGGGCGTCGAAGGTCGCGAAACTAGGGTAGGGCGTGCTGCGGCGCGTCTCGGTGTAAAGGCTGCGGCGGTGGCGGTCTTCGCCGGTGCTGGTCATCCAGTCGCCCGAGCCGCCGAAGGCGATGCTCAGGCCCATGTTCGGGCGCATCGGCCGGACCGGCGCGCCGTACATCTTGGCGCTGAGGAGTCCGCTGACCGCGAGCGCCTGGTCGCGGAGCATCTCACCGGAGGGGCGGAAGCGCGGACCGCGGGCGATGAAACGGTTGTCAGGATCGCGTTCGTTGCGCTTCGCGTCGCTGGCCGAACTCTGGCGATAGGCGCGGCTGTTCAGCAGGAGCGAAAGCATCTTCTTGGTGTCCCAGCCGCTGGCCACGAACTCGCTCGCGAGCCAGTCGAGCAGCTCAGGGTGGACGGGTAGGTCGCCCTGGCTGCCGAACTCCTCGCTGGTGCGCACGATGCCCACGCCGAAGACTGACTCCCAGAGGCGATTCATCGTGACACGGGCGGTCAGGGGGTTGTCCGGGCTGACGATCCAGCGGGCGAGGCCGAGGCGGTTCTTCGGAAAGGTTTCGTCCCAGCGGGCGAGATGCGTCGGCACGCCTTCGTCGACCTGGTCGCCGAGGGCCTGCCAGTTGCCGCGCAGCTGGACGAAGGTCTTGCGGCGTTTCTCACCGGCGAGGTCCTGCATGATCGGCACCGTCACGGGAGCGGAGTCGGCGATCTGCTTCTTCAGGAGGTCGGCCTTGGCGCGTTCGGCCTTGGACGCCGGTGAGACGTTGCGGACGTAATGCTGACGTAGCAGGTTGTCCTGGGCTTTGGTGCGCTTTTCCTTAGGCGCGTCGAGGGCGGCTTTGAGAGCCTTGTCCCCGAGCTTGGGATTCTTCGCCAGCCAGGCCTCGTAACCCGCGAGCCAGTCCGGGTTGAGTTTCGCCGATTTGAAGGCAGCCTCGGCGGCGGCGCTCTCCTTCATCCATTGGTCGCGCTTGGCCTTCACGCCGGGCGGATAGATCTCGTGGAGCGGCGATTCGTCCTTCTTGTCGCTGTCGGCGCTCTGGTTGAGGAAGGCGTAGGAACGGAAATATTCCGTGATGGTGATGGGGTCGTACTTATGGGTGTGGCACTGCGCACATGCCATCGTCGTGCCCATGAAGACGGCATAGGTCGTGTTGACTCGGTCGATGACGGCGGCGTTACGGAACTCCTCGTCGCTGGTGCCGCCTTCGTTCTGAGTCATCGTGTTGCGATGGAAGGCCGTGGCGATGATCTGGTCTTCGGTCGGATTGGGCAGCAGGTCGCCGGCCAGCTGGTCGATCACGAACTGGTCGAAGGGCTGGTTGCGATTGAGGGCTTTGATCACCCAGTCGCGGTAGGCCCAGATCGTACGGCCTGGGTCGGACGGGTAGCCGGCGCTGTCGGCATAGCGGGCAAGGTCGAGCCACTGGCGGGCCCAGTGTTCGCCGTAGGCGGGCTTGGCGAGGAAGTGGGCGACGACCTCCGCATGCGGAGCATCGGCGAGCTGAGCCACCTCGGCGGGCGTGGGCGGCAGGCCGGTGACGTCGAGGGCGACGCGGCGGATCAGGACGGACTTCGGCGCTTCTGCGGACCAGGTCAGTCCTTCCTTCTTCTGTCGGTCAGCGAGGAAGGCGTCGACGGGGTTGGCTTCGCCGTTCTTCGGTACGGACGGCCTGGCGACCGGTTCATAGGACCAATGACGTCCCCAAGGGGCGCCTTGGCGGATCCATTCTTTGAGGAGCGCGAGCTGCGCGGGCGGGATCGTCTTGTGCTGCTTGGGCGGCGGCATGACCTCATCCGGGTCGGTCGACTCGATACGCTTGATGAGTTCGCTCTGCTCAGGCTTGCCGGGGAGGATGACGAACTCGCCCTTGCGGTCGCGCTTGGCGTCCTGTTCGTCGTCGAGGCGCAGCTTCCCCTTGCGGCCTTTCTCGTCGGGGCCGTGGCAGGCGATGCAGTTCTCGGACAGAATCGGGCGGATCTGGCGGCTGAAATGGATCGGCTCGGCCGAGCAGGCGGCGGCCAGGAAGACGCCGAGGAAGAGGGTGGCCTTGGAGGGCATGGGGAAGGGGACAGCCGTCGGAGCAGGGGTGTTCCGAGGGTAGGCCTTTAAACAACCCCCTGGGCATGGGATTTCAACCCCTACAAAGGGAAGTAATCGGTCGTAAGCCTGTCCTTTTCCTGCCGCCGGGCTTCAACGGTCCGCCTTCAGGTAAGCAATGGAAAGCGGGACCTGTTCCAGGGAATGCGAGCTCTCGTCCTCGAGATAGAAATGCTTCACGCCCGCCTTCTTCGCGGCGGCGAAGATCGCGGCCTGATCGAGCTGGCCGGTGCCGAGCGTCACGTCGTTGTCGGAGTCATATTTATGACCCCAGCTGCGCGGCACGCCTTTGCGGACATCCTTCACGTGCATGAGCGGGATGCGGGTGCCGTATTTCTCGAAAAGCGCGACGGGATCGGCGCCAGGCAGGTAGGCCCAGAGCACGTCGAGCTCGAAGCTGACGTCCTCGGGGCGGGTCTGGGCGTGGATGAGGTCGTAGAGCGTGTCCTGTCCCTCGGGGACGAATTCCATCCCGTGGTTGTGGAGCACGAACGTAAGCCCATGCTTCTCCCGAAGCTGCTTGCCCATCGCGTTCATCTCGGCGATCCGCTGCAGGGCGGCGGCCTTGTCGAAGGGGGTCTTGCTCCCCGGCAGCGACACGCGGACGTATTTCGCGCCGAGGGTCTTCGCGACGGCGGCCACGTCGTCGGTCTTCTTGAGCACGTCGTTGTAAGGGGCGCCGTAGGATGAGCAGGTGATGCCGCGGTCATCCATGAGGGCGCGGATCTTGGCCGGTTCCTGGCCGAAGAGATTCGACATCTCGATATCGGTGATGCCGAAGCCTTTCACCTTATCGAACGTTCCGGCCATGTCGGCCTTGAACTCGTTGCGGAAGGTGTAGGAGACGACTCCTGGAGTGCGATCAAGCAGCGGAGCCGCCGCGGCGGCGGTGGCGGATGCGATCGCCAGAAAAAGTGCGAGGATTCGGCGCATGGAGGCAGTAGGCCGAGGGGCGCCGAACCCTTCAATCCCCAAGGAGGAGACCCCGGGGACATCGAAATATCCCCGGGGTCTTTAAATTGGTCGGGCTGGAGAGATTTGAACTCTCAGCCTCTGCTACCCGAAAGCAGCGCTCTACCAGATTGAGCCACAGCCCGACACGAGAGGTCAGCATAGACCATTCCATGGGCGGGTTTTCAAACTAAATCCGTCGGGAAATTGTCGCGGGGCGGTGGACTTGGAGGATTTTAAGGCCAACTTCCCCGAGATATGAACCTTACCGTCAGAAGGTCCGGGGACCGCGGGTACGCCGATCATGGCTGGCTGGTGGCCCGGCATAGCTTCAGTTTCGCGGACTATTACGACCCGGCGCACATGGCCTTCCGGTCGCTGCGGGTCATCAACCAGGACCTGGTCGCCCCCGGTAACGGGTTCCCGCCGCATGGCCACCGGGACATGGAAATCTTCACCTATGTCCTCGAGGGCGTCATCGAGCACCGCGACAGCTTGGGCAACCATGCGCAGATCAAGCCCGGCCAGATCCAGGTCATGAGCGCCGGCAGCGGCGTCAAGCACAGCGAATACAACCCCTCCAAGACCGACCGGCTCCACCTCATCCAGGTATGGATCACGCCTGACCGGCCTAATCTCCGTCCTCGTTATGCCGAGTGGACGCCCACGCCGGAGCAGCTCGCCGCCCCGAAGGTGCTCATCATCTCGAATGATGGTCGCGAGGGTTCCGCGCATATCAGCCAGGATGCCGACGTCTACCGCCTGAAGGCCTCGGCCGGCGGTACGGTCTCGCATGAGCTTCGGGCGGGCAGGGGGCTTTGGTTCCAGCTCATCGCCGGCGAAGTTGAGGTCGGCGGCCTGAAGCTCTCGCCGGGAGATGCCGTGAAATCCGAAGACGCGGGCACCTACGACTTCAAACACTCCGGCCCCGTCGAGGCCCTTCTCTTCGAACTCGCCTGATTCATCCTGTATTCCCCCTATACTTCATACTCCAAACTCCATACTCTTGAAATATGAGCTCCCCCCACATCCCCCAGAAGTCTCCGCTCCCCGTCCTCGTCGAAGCCGGCAAGACCTACTACTGGTGTTCCTGCGGCCATAGCAAGAATCAGCCCTTCTGCGACGGCGCGCACAAAGGGTCGGCCTTCGCGCCCGTTCCCTATGAGGCCGAAGCTAGCGGCACGGTCTACTTCTGCGCGTGCAAGCACTCGAAGAAGGGGGCCCTGTGCGACGGCGCCCACAAGGCCCTCTGAACTTAGCCCTTTCATAAGCCCTCGATTAGGCTAACCTGTCGGGGCTATGAAAAAACTCCCCTGCATCG